>OHIB01000051.1_pt1 | contig 106860 bp, 87 predicted proteins | sample 1568181 | NCBI WGS metagenome assembly OHIB01 (sample SAMEA3879506, study PRJEB24766) | human gut metagenome | biome: human-associated habitat; feature: feces | place: USA | collected 1985/1987
AAATTGAGGGAGCAGGACCAAGAGAAGAAATTTGGGAAATTCCTCTTACTGTGTTCAAAGAAGCCATTATTAACGCTCTCTCACATCGTGACTATTACGAACAGGGAGCAACCATTACAATAGAAATGTTTGATGACCGGGTAGAGGTTTCCAATCCCGGAGGGCTTTTGCCTATTGTAGCTAAAGATTTTGGGCACAAGAGTATGACACGTAACCCCTTAATCTTTGGATTATTTACCCGCATGCATTTGGTGGAAAGGGTTGCATCCGGTATTCCCCGTATGCAGGAAGCCATGAAAGAAGCTAATCTTCCTGAACCTGAATTTCATACGGACGGGATGTTTACGGTTATATTCAAAAGAGGTATCAGTATCAAGAATGATACTGTAAATGATACTGTAAATGATACTGTAAACTCAAAAGAACAAGAAGTACTAAATATCATCAAGCAATATCCGGGACTTAATTCGTCTAAGATTGCAGGATTAATAGGCAAAAGTGTTCCGACTGCTAAACGCTACTTAAATTCTTTGGTTAGATTAGATTTGATAGAGTTTAGAGGGGCACAGAAAAATGGAGGATATTATTGGAATAGCCAAAAGAGATGAAACACCAAGTAAAAATTATCATCATATTTAAAATTAGTATTTACAAATTTGCCCTATGAAAAATGTCAATATTCTATCTATCATAGAAGCTTATCGAAAACTAAGAAATACACTATTCCAAAAACTTATGAATAGTTACGGAATAATCAGTGGAATAAAAGATTACGAGCTTAATGGTATAGAATCTTTTGTGAATGAATTATTAAAAACAAAAAATAACATCACCATTGTTAACAACTATTATTTAGGATATTCAATACCACAAATTGGAAAAGAATTTGATTTACTTAGATTTGGTGATAATTATATTATCAACATAGAAATAAAAACGGAGAGTTCAATAGACAAGATATTCAAACAACAGCAAAAGAATAGATACTACCTCGAGTTCTTGGATAAGGAAGTTTATATTTATACCTATATTTTAAATGAAAATAAGCTTTATAAACTCATGATAAAAGATAGCAATAATGAAATAAAAGAAGCGACTTTTAATGAGTTGTGCAACAAGCTGTTTCTTCAAGAAGTAGTAACATTCAACAATATTGATGATTTATTTAATCCATCCGACTATTTAGTTTCTCCTTTCAATTCTCCTGAAAAATTTATGGCAGAAGGATATTTTCTTACAGTTCAACAAGAACAAATATATAATGAAATCCGAACAAAGTTATCTGACGCAACAACAAAATTCATAGCTTTAACAGGTAGTGCAGGAACAGGCAAAACATTATTGACTTATCATATAGCTAAAGAAAGCATTCGGAAAGGCGAAAAAGTACTTATTTTACATTGTGCTCCACTAAATAGTGGTCACAAAATCTTAATGGAAGAATATGGTTGGAGCATACATATGCCTAAATATGCTCCGAATACGACAGATTTTGACTTAATTATAATTGACGAAGCCCAACGAATGTATCCATATCAATTTGATAAATATATAGAGGAAGTACGCACTTTCAATAAAAAATGCATATTCTCATACGATGAAAACCAATACTTGCGTGATAATGAGAAAAATTACCATACCAAAGAAAGGATTGAAAAAGAATTATCATGTACCCCCTATAAGCTAACAGATAAAATTAGAACAAATAAAGAAATTGCATATTTTATAAGACAACTTTTCAATCTCAAAAAGAATATATCCAACATAGACTATCCTAACATTGAACTTACATATTGCAAAAATTATTTTTCTGCAAAATCATTGCTGCAAGAATTATCGAAGAAAAACTGGAAAGTGCCTAATTACACACCGGGAACGCGCTCAACCTTCCATTATGAAGCATACTTATCCGGTGATACAGAAAGCGCACATTCTGTAGTTGGTCAAGAGTTCGACAACGTTGTGATAGTCATAGATGACTCTTTTAAATATAATTCTCAAGGAGATTTAATTGCTGATAATACTTATTATTCGCAAAGACAAATGTTATATCAAATAATCACTAGGACAAGAAAAAAACTGCATATTGTAATAATTGACAATGAACTCATGTTAGATAGATGTATAGATATTCTAAATAAATAATTTCATCGACTTACTAACAAAAATCTAAATTAAAGAATTTAATATCAGAAAATGTACTATCTTCGCATTCAGAAATCGTACCCAAGATACAAACTTGTGTTGAACAGTGCAAAGCTGTGAAAACCTTATTCAAGGGACTTACATCGTAGCAAAGATATAACTTACTGAAAGATAGTGCCATATCAAACCGTTTTCGGTTGCTGGTGGCACCACTTTAAGAAAATCAGAGAGTTACTCACCGAGTGACTCTCTGATTTATTTATACGATTCCATTTTTCTATATCTATCCGATTATATTTTCCATTTACAACCCCTTCCACCTCTTCAGTTCCGGGAAAAAGCCCCGCATCTTGTTCAGAGCTTCCTGCTCACTAAAATCAGGATTATCCTTGAAGATTTCTTTCATATGCACCAAACTAACATCGATCATTTCCTCCATACTGATATCCAAAGTGAAAGCCCCCTCCTTGTAGCAGTAGATGCAATAATCGTGCATGAATGAACCATCTTTGTTCGTTGCTACTTCTTCTTCCTTAGTTAGTGGCATGCCACAACTTTGACAATACATATTTTCCATAATCATTCCATTGGTGGTTAAAAATGCCTGCTATACGCTATCCCATATGCTGACGTGCACAATTTATCAGCCAGTTAACACCGAATTTATCCGTGAACATCTCGAAATAATCACCCCAATGAGCTACACTCATGGGCATCATCACTTGCCCTTCTACCGACAGTCCGGCAAACAACCGGTCGGCTTCTTCCTTATTGGCCGCCTCGATATAAATAGAGAAATTATTACCGAAAACAGTTTTCTGAGCCATATAGCCCGTAACATCTGCACCCATCAGAAAAGTATCCTCATTTACAGGCAGACAGATATTTTCTATTTTGCCTTTTTCACTTTCGGGAATAGCAGGCATGCCATCTTGCGGAGGAATATCTCCATATCTGCCTATAAAAGTAAACTCTGTTCCGAATGCGGATTTGTAGAAATTGAAAGCTTCCTCACAATTACCATTGAAAAGGAGGGAAAGGCTGATTTTCGCCATATTGTTACATTTTTAATTCTATGTCAGAAGATCCCATGTTCATCTTCTATGATTATTTCGCAAATATAATATTTTTTCTCTGATCCGCAAGATTCTGCAAATCAGAGAAGAAACAAGAATTGCTTTGCCCTCAAAAAGATTTCTCCTAAAAATAGATAATCACGAAAAAAACAGTAGATTTGCATCGACATAATGATGCAATATAATATGCGATACATACTGACTACTATATTTATATCCATTAGTTCCATCCTATTTGCCCAGAACACGACACAGGCAACCGATAGCCTTTTGCAACTTCTGAGAACCAACCAATCTGCCGAAAAGAAAATTCAGATATACAGGGATTTAGCAGACATTTCGATGGATACCCCGGATGCAAAGACTTATCTATTGAAGATGTATCGGGAAGCTTCTAAAATCAACGATAAAAAGAACATGCTGGATGCGCTCAATGATATTGTTATCGGGAACATCATTGATTACCACAAAGACTCAATCATCAAATACGCTAATTATATCAAAGAAATCGCCACTTCAAGTGAACTCAAATACCTTTTGCCTCTTTATCACATGCGCGTCTTCGAGGCCGAATGCTATTTAGATAAGAAAGAAGAAGCCATTAACAAGGAATTAAGTTCCCTGAACTCAAAAGATAAAGCAGATAACACCTATAATGATATAGCATCGGCTTACATCATGGCGACCAGTTTCTATATGAATAACCTGTTTGAAAAGGCATTACCCTATCTGGACAAAGCAAAAAAACAGATAGACGCACTACCCGCGAAAGAGAGCTATGAGTATCGGAGAGCTATTTTATGGAAAATGAGCTTTACATATGCCCAAATCGGGAAAAATAAAGAAGCCCTGAAAATGATGGAACACCTGATTAAAATGGTGGAGGAAAGATACGAAACTGATTATCAAAAACAACGCCCATTCTTTAAAATAGAGTCATATCTGTTTCAATACTATTCTTTCATGATCGGCAGTTTGCCCTATCTAACAGCAGAACAGGAAAAACATTACTGGAGCCTCATTCAAGAGATTGGAGAGTCATTGACGAATGATTTGGATAGATATAACTATTACCTTTGCGCCAATAATTATTATTCCAACAACCGAACAAAGAAAGATTTGGCAAAGGGCATAGCGGCTAATGACTCTCTCATTAAGATTGCAAAGAAATTATCGCCAACCAATCTGCCTGGGTTGTATAACATCAATTCGTTACTTTATGAAGAGAGCAAAGATTATCCGAATGCATTGAAATACCTGAAGATTTCACATCAGATTCAGGACTCACTGGCTACAGACGTCGCTCATAAACAACTCTACGAATTGCAGGTGAAATATGACCTCAATGCGCTCAATAACGAAAAGACGATGCTGGAAATAAAGAATAAACAAACTCTGCTTATTTCCCTCAGCATTTTATTGATAATTGTAATCTCCATTTGTACCTACCTCTACTTCTCTTGGAAAAAGGAAAAGAGGATGAAGATGGAACTGAAAGTCCTGCATGGCAAGGCACAGGAAAGCGAAAAGATGAAGCAGGCATTCATCAACTCCATTTGCCACGAGATACGCACTCCGCTCAACGCAATCGTCGGATTCTCCGATCTGATTATGAATGAGGAGATCGACGAAGAGATGCGCCGTGAATTTCCGGCTGAGATACAAAAGAGCACGGTACTGCTCACCGGGCTTGTCAACAGTATGCTGGAAGTAGCCAACCTGGACGTTTCCGAAGAAAAACTTCCTTGCGAAGCTGCCGATTTAAGGGATATCTGCACGCAGGAAATGGAACTGCTCAACAAGAAGTCGGGAATAGAATACATACTGGACATCGCGCCCGAAAGTATGATAATCCAGACGAATGTCCAGTATCTGACACAGGTAATCGGACATTTGCTGAATAACGCTAATAAATTCACGGAGAAAGGATGTATCACCCTGAGTTATGAAGCTGACAAGCCGCAGGAAAATATATCCATCAGTGTGACGGACACTGGTTGTGGAATACCGAAAGAGAAATATGAAGAGGTATTCCATCGTTTCTCCAAACTTGATACTTTTGTCCCCGGCAACGGACTGGGATTATATCTCTGCCGGCTCATCGTGAAACGACTGGCCGGAGAGATTAAGATTGATCCTGATTATACGGAAGGTACACGAATGGTGGTTACTCTGCCGATACATTAATCACCCTTTCATGAATTACTGCTTTTGAAATCCGCTTGAAGTATGCTGCTTCCCCTTCAAGTAGATATAAGACTGCACCCCCAACAATATCACAAACAGGTACTCAGCCGTTAAATAAACCGACAGGGATGTAGTGGAACTGTGACTCAGCAAATAAAGATAACCCAGATAAATGGCAATTGTGGAAACCTGGAATGCAAATGCCATCCGGGTATCCCCCGTTCCCGTCACCGCATTGACATATACATATCCGGGCAGGGCAAATGCATAATTCAGCAGCATGACGATAAAGGGGTAATGGGCAAACTCGATTAATAGGGCATTATCTGTATAAAATCCAACAATCCGGTGGTTGAATAGCAGGGCGATAACAATCAGAGGAACCCCTATTGCATATCCCAGTCTAAGCACTTTATTACAAAGACGGAACAGGTTTCTCCCTTCCCCCGCCCCAATCAGGTTGCTAACCAAAGAGCCACTTGTCGCCGCAAAGGAATTGACTATCACGAAGAAAACCGTCGATACACTTCTGATGACATTGGACACTGCCAACTGCGTCTCTCCCAAACGCTCTATCGCCACAAAGAACAGGAACCACGGGGCAACACTGATAAAAGCGTGCATCATGCTCCATACGGACAGCCGCAGGAGTGCCGCCAATAGTTTTCCGTCATAGACAGCTTTCAATCCGAAATACTCTTTGTCCACCTTCTTCTGAAAAGTATAGCATATCAATATCAACAAAGAACCTGCCTCGGCCAATGATGAAGCCATTGCCGCACCCGATATGCCCAGATTAAAACAGAAAATAAACAAGTAGTTGCAAGGTATATTAATAAGGACTGCCATCATCGCAGCCCACGACAATACCCTCGTTTTCGTGATTCCAACAAAGAAAGAACGGAATGCCAGAAACGGGAAAGAAAATACCAGTCCGAAACACCTCCATTCCAGATAATCGACCACGGCTTCATAAATTTCGGGTGAATGAATGAAATATTTCAGGATAAGAGGAGACAGCACATAGGATGCCAAACTTAAAACGACTGCTAAACAGCTCAGGAACAGTAATCCCTGATAGAACGTCCGGCCAGTTTCCTTGTACCGTTGTTCCCCGTTTCTACGGGCAACCATCACTTGCAGGCCCAGACTGAACCCAAATCCGAGCATATAGATAGCCAGATAATAAACACTTGCAAGCGCAGAAGCACCTAACTCCACTTCGCCTACATGTCCCAGAAAAATAGCATCGGTAATATTGATTAATTGCTCCATCAGGATGCTCATCATCACAGGAAAGTTGATGAGCCATATTTGTTTATACGTATAATTCATTGTTCAATTTTAATAAGTAATGAATAAAGCTTATCCGGGGAATGAAGCGAACCAGCCTATAAGTTTATGCCAGCTATACTGTTGCTACGACTAAGAGTATCATCATCCGTATTGATGATAGCCATCATCCGTATTGATGATAGGCATCATTGGCATTGATGATAGGCATCATCGGCATTGATGGTAGGCATCATTGGCATTGATGATAGGCATCATTGGCATTGATTCTATCCTCAGTCTCAGAGTCACCCTATATCAGTTGCTGACATTAGCTATTACTCAGTTACTCCCTCCCAGGGAAAAGCGTAAATAAAACGGGGTATAAAACCTCTGTGACGAATTGCGTGAATCCGTCCGATAGCTGAATAGCTTTATACGAGAAGGTGCTATTCGTGAAGCGTAGCTATATACAGAGTTGATGTTTCATGAATTGAACAATCTGATCTTTATCTCTTGATTTGGTAGCAAATATAGGAAAAATAATAAAAAAGCAGATGCATTTACCGGATAATTCAATGGTTATCCTATTTTTGCAGAAAATAATTCCATCCAATGAAATCAACCGATACCACAAGAGAAGAAATGTGGGCCAAGCAGCATCTATCTGCCGCCCACATCGACTATGCTATATGGGAACGTGACAAGCAGATGCTCCATCGGATGTCCGCAATCAGTCGGAGTTGCACCTTTGTAGTCGATGTCTATAAACTCAGGTATGCGTTTGCTTCTACCAACTTTGTCGATTTGCTGGGGTACGACAGCCATAAGATAGCGACTCTGGAAAGGCAGGGGGATTATCTGGAATCACGCTTTCATCCGGACGACTCTACCCAACTGGAACGGTTGCAGGTTGAGCTGGGTAAGTTTATATACAGTTTGCCCATTGAAGAAAGAAACGATTATTGCAATATTTATAGCTTCCGGGTGCTCAATGCCAGAAAGCAATACGTGCGCGTCGTCAGCCGCCAACAGGTTTTAGAGCAAAGCCGCAACGGGAAAGCCTGGCTCATACTCGGCAATATGGAGATTGCCCCTAATCAGAAGGAATCCGACCAAGTGGAATGCACCGTACTGAATCTTAAAAACGGGGAAATGTTTTCTCCTGCGCTGCCATCACCTGCGTCTATCAGTCTGACACAGCGTGAACTGGAGATTTTACAGCTTATTCAAAAGGGATTATTAAGTAAAGAAATAGCTCACAATCTCTGCATCAGTATTCATACGGTCAATATTCACCGGCAAAACCTATTGCACAAATTAGGGGTACAGAATTCTATCGAAGCTATCAATGCAGGATTAAAGTTAGGAATACTAAGCTAACCGCTCCGCGAAAGAAATATTCAAGTTACGGCATCCAGTCCATAATTCCCGTAACCGGATGCAGACTTCTCCATTCCATAAAGTCCTCATAACTGCGTATACCATCCCGGATAACAGCCTTATAATACTCTATTCCCATAATCTTTTCCGACTCGGGCGTATCATATTTCAATTTTAAAATGGCATACCTTGTTTCATCAGTCAAAACAGCGGAAAGCCGTTCAGCAAACTTCTCAAAATAGCCATCATACCGGGAACCTTCCAAAATATGGATCATATCTATCTGCCAAAGCGCATTATCTGCATCCCGATACCAGGCATGCCACTCCACACATGCCTCCTCCGTATCCAGCAGATTCTTATGCTCCATCTTCATGAAAGACTTGTTTTCCGTAAACTTCACCATTGCCTGAAAGCTATCACACAGACTAAATTGTGAGGTATAAATATGAAAATCAATGTCAAGATGCTTCATCAGCAATCCTGTACTCAAAGAACCTACTAAATTCACTTTGGCACCTATACTTTCCCAAATAGGGATGATTTTTGTGTCTTCTATAATTTTCCGGGCTTTCTGTTGATTCCGTCTGGCAAGATCAAGAATATCCATTGTTTTTCTTTTGTAATGACGTGCAAATGTAGAAAAAAGGACGGATATATAGCTATAAATAACTATTTAATAACCTGATAATTCAGACTAACTTTGCCACCCTTTCCAAACTTCCCAGATAAAAAATTAAAAGAGTTATGACATTCAATCAAACAGAAAAGCAGGAAAAAAAGTACTTGCAACGGATCATCGGTATCATTAACGATACGATTCATAACACCGATACATCAGTCAAAGAACATGTAGAAACCTTACAGGAATACAAAGATTATATCTGGTCAAACAAAGATATCGATCCACATGAAATCCGATCTATGCGCGAAAGCATCCTCAATCATTTCGCACTGGGTGAAAGCGTAATTGACAAACGCAGGCGGTTGGGCAAAATACTGGATATTCCTTATTTCGGACGGATAGATTTCGAGGAAAAGAAAAACGGCAGTAGCGTTTTACCTATTTATATAGGCATACATACGTTCTATGATTCACAAAGTAAGACAAATCTGATATACGATTGGCGGGCTCCCATTTCCGGTATGTTCTACGATTACGAACTGGGGAAAGCGGTTTACACCTCTCCTACCGGTGAAATCAACGGAGATATTTCACTTAAACGCCAATACCGCATCCGTAAAGGAAAAATGGAATATATGATAGAAAGCTCGCTGACTGTACATGATGAAATACTTCAGAAGGAACTCAGCAGTAATGCCGATGATAAAATGAAGAATATTGTCACCACTATCCAGCGGGAACAGAACCGGATCATTCGCAATGAAGAAGCTCACGTGCTCATTATCCAGGGAGTTGCCGGATCGGGCAAGACATCCATTGCCTTACACCGCATCGCCTACCTGCTCTATACGTTGAAAGGAAATATTTCCTCAAAAGATATACTTATTATTTCACCCAATAAAGTTTTCGGTGATTATATCTCGAACGTACTTCCCGAACTTGGCGAAGAAAGTGTGCCCGAAACCAGTATGGAGCAGATTCTTTCGGGAGTTCTTGAAAACAAATACAAATACCAGAACTTCTTTGAACAGGTAACGGAATTACTCGAAAAAACGTCCTCGAACTTCATTGAACGAATCAAATACAAATCTTCCTTTGAGTTTATTTCACAGCTTGATAAGTTTATCCTCTATATGGAAAACAACTACTTCAAAGCAGCAGAAGTAAAACTCACCAGGCACATCACAATTCCCGCCGAATATATTGAAGAGCAATTCAGGCGCTTCAACCGTTACCCCATGCGCCAGCGTTCTGAAGCTATGACGGATTATATCCTGGAAATGATGAAGATGCAATACTACTTTACAGTTACCACTTCAGAGAAAAATCTGTTGAAGAAAGAAATAAAGAAGATGTTTGCAGGTAACAACGATCTTCAGATTTATAAAGAGTTTTTCGTATGGATAGGTAAACCCGAACTATTCAAATTACGCAAGAACCGGATGTTGGAATACGCAGACCTGGCACCTTTGGCATACCTGCATCTGGCTTTAGACGGAAATATTACTTCACCCGGTGTCAAACATCTTTTGATAGACGAAATGCAGGATTATTCTCCTATCCAGTACAAAGTAATTCAGAAACTTTACCCCTGCCGGAAGACCATTCTCGGAGATGCATCACAATCTGTCAACCCTTACGGTTCGTCAACAGCCGATATGATTCGGAAAGCATTCACTATAGGCGAAATAATGAAACTATGCAAAAGTTACCGCTCTACGTTTGAAATCACGGATTTCTCGCAAAGGATTCAGCCTAATCATGAATTAGAACCTATCATACGTCATGGTGAACCTCCTGCAATCCTACGGTTTGAAGATATAAAACAGGAAATACTGGGTATTTTCAGTATAATTTCTTCTTTTAAAAAATCCGGTTATACGTCACTCGGGATAGTATGCAAAACCGAAACACAAGCAAGAGAACTGTCAGAAAGCCTCAGGGTGCATACCGGTGATATCCATTTCCTGTCCAATCAAAGCTCTGCTTTTATGAAAGGGATTATCATTACCTCATCTCACATGGCAAAAGGATTGGAGTTTGACGAAGTAATCGTTCCCTATGTCAACGACAAGAATTACAACTCAGTCATTGACAAAAGTATGCTCTATGTAGCTGTAACAAGGGCTATGCATAGACTAACACTAACCTACAACGGACGACCAAGTGAATTTATTCCTGCCTCCATCAGATAAAATACCATTCTCCCTCATCTGCCGAACTACCGGTCTGCTCTGCTTCTGTGCACGGGAACGGTCATTCCCACGAAGAGAAACGAGCGTTCCCATTAGAGGAAACTGTCGTTCCCAAGTGCAGGGAACTTCATTGCCGGGAATCGTTTTAATAAGGAATTCCAGTTTCTTTCCAGAATCTCCCTTTATCTTTGCCATATCAGAATAAACCAAAGTATTAATTATTAAAAATAGAAGAATATGAAAAAGTTAGTTTTATTATTAGTATGTATGTTCACGATGCACACAATGGTAATGGCGGATAATGACAAACCGATCCAGGTAAATCAACTCCCTGCAAAGGCTCAAACTTTCCTCAATACCTACTTTAAAGATCATAAAGTGGCATTGGCAAAAGAGGAAAGTGGAGTATTCTATAAAAGCTACGATGTAGTCTTTACCAATGGCGAAGAAGTAGAGTTTGATAAAACAGGAGAATGGAAAGAAGTGAAATGCCGTCAGAGTGAAGTTCCTGCCCAGATTATCCCGGAAGCCATCCGTAATTATGTAAAGGAAAACTATCCGGATACAAGAATCCTGCAGATTGAGCTTGACAAGAAAGAGTATGAAATCAGACTATCCAACCGTTTGGAAATCACGTTCGATTCAAAGATGAGGGTGATTGATATTGATGACTAAATCAAAGATATACTTCCATTTCGTTACTGCTGTAACAGTTACAGCGGTAACGAAACAAAATAACAACTGTTTGTATCAAGTGTCAAAGCTGTTTCAAAACTCAAATACAACAGCACAATGTTTCGTCATAAACCCGCACCGTTCTAACGTCCTGCGTGAAGCCACATTATCGGCAGCACAACCGGCAACAGGCACATATCCAGCCTTCAAGCACGTCTTTTTCAGATGAGAAATAATCATCACGGCATATCCTTGCCTGCGAAATGCTGGATTCACCCACATACCTACATCAAAAATGTCCTTATCAGGAAGTACTCGGATAAGATAACCACAGCCAACGAGTGCTCCATCCTTCTCATACATCAGTATCATACGGTTTGAAACGGTATAATTCAACTCTTCGGGAGATTCGTACAAATCACTGTCATGAGTCAGCAGCAACGGAACATCAATTTCTTTTGCTTTACGAACGGTTACGCCAGCCGGCAAAGGCATCACAATTTCGTCAGTGAAGAAGCGGAACAAAATACCGCCTATTTTACAGAACCGGCAGAATGTATGGCAACAAGTCATAAACAAATCATCGAAGGACTTACAGAAAGCATTTTTAATCTGAAACTCTCCCAACATTCGTCCGAAGATTTCTTCTTTTCGGGTAAACATCTTGTCGAGTAGATAGAATTCAACCAATTGTCCTTCTTCCGAACAGACAAAATATCCCACCCTTTCTACATCCGTTTCAATACTGACACAAGTCCCTTTCGCAACAAGCCACTCGCAATGTAACTCTTGCGGATAACGCAAAGAAGCTAAATATTGCTCCCGCAAATCACGGAGTGATGCCAACGGTACATTTTTAAATTCAATCATAGATCCATTTTTGCTAAAGATACGAAAGTTTTCCTGATACAGAAAAATCACTTCACTAAATCAATGTAATCTCCGTATCCTTCCGCCTGCATCTTGTCTTTGGGAATGAACCGCAGGGAAGCACTGTTTATGCAATAGCGCAAACCGCCTTTATCTGCCGGACCGTCTGTAAAAACATGACCTAAATGAGCATCACCCGTAGAACTGCGAACTTCCGTGCGCACCATACCGTGAGAGGTATCCACTTTCTCCTGAATGAGTTTACGGTCGATAGGCTTTGAAAAGCTGGGCCAGCCACAACCAGAATCGAACTTATCGGTAGAGACAAACAAAGGCTCGCCTGTAGTCACATCTACATAAATGCCAGGGCGATGTTCATTCCAATAAGAATTATGAAAAGCCGGTTCGGTTGCATTCTTTTGAGTCACGGCATATTGTTCTGCTGTGAGCTGCGAACGCAAAACGGCATCATCCGGTTTGCGATAAACAGTTGCAGGCTTCTTCAGCATTTTTGCTTTACGCGCCAGTTCGAATAATTCCGGATGGATATGGCAATAACCTCCAGGATTCTTGTCTAGATAATCCTGATGATAGTCTTCTGCCGGATAGAAGTTTTCCAAAGGCTTAATTTCCACTGCCAACGGACGGGTATAAGCCGCAGCCAGACGGTTGACAGTTTCCCGAATGAGCGGTAAATCTGCCGAATCGGTGTAATAGATGCCTGTACGATACTGGGTGCCACGATCATTTCCCTGACGGTCCACACTGGTAGGATCTATCGTTTTGAAATAGAGGTCTATAAGGAAAGGCAGATCCACTTTTACCGGATCGTACTGCACCTTTACGGTTTCTGCAAAATCCGTGGTGCCAGTACACACCTGTTTATAGGTTGGATTGGCAATATTTCCGTTGGCATAGCCCACTTGCGTAGCTTCCACACCTTCAATCAGTTTCAGGAAATGTTCGGTTCCCCAAAAGCATCCTCCTGCCAGATAAATTTCTTTGGTTGACTTCATATCTTTTTTCCTTTCTGCCTGCCCGGTCCGGTTATTGGCACAAGCAAGACAACTTATTAACAATACAAAAGCGAATATCAGTTGTTTCATATCCTCCCCCTCTCCTGACGGTTCTTATGTTTCCGTTATATAATAACAATACAACGGGCAGTATAGTTGAAAGCAGTAAGTCAAGGAGCATAATTTATTTCCGCCTTTCGTGCCTGTGAGTGCTGGAACTGACGGGCTATTTTGAACTCCTTGCCTTCTTTCAGCAGATAAGATCCTGTCTGCTTGAACCAGAAGCCGACATGGGCGTCAATGCATTGCCGGCGGATATCCAGCACCCAGTCGTAATCGCATACACGGACTTCCCTGCCGGATTCTCCCCCGGCTACAACCTGTTCCACCCATGTGTCCAGTTCTCCACGGAAGTCTATCCGGCTGAGAAGAGGCTCGCAGATGATAATCTTATGTTTTATGGGAGCAGCCTTATAGATAGGCAGGCGGTAGTCAACCCGATCCTGGTTCTCCATGGTGCAGCAAATGGTGACATTATCATACCCCTCACCCCAGTCAGCGGGCAGGCAGGCACTCAGTCTGTCGATGCGTTTTGTGATAAAAAGGAAATGAAGGTCCTGACGTATCCGCATCATCTCCCACGCTTCGGGACGCCACTCGTCGGCATCCTCCACCAGAAAATCGGAAGTGAAACAAGTATAAACCATATTACCCGAAGGTATCTTATAAGTCTTGTTCTTTTTCTGCTGCAAAGGCAGGTCAAACTTCTCCGTTTTTGTCACAACGGAACTATCCTTGCCATATTTACCATCCGTGCGGTAGACATAGCAGTGCTGGCAACCTGTGCTGAACTTATGACAACCATGCCAGGGATTCCACATGGATGATTTTTTAGCTATTTGTAGCATCTGCCGGTCACCATTTCTTTTCGCATTCCACCCGCGTTCCGTCAGCCGTAGAGTACTGCTGCAAAGAGTTTTCACGCGACTGGATTACAATATATATCATCGCCTCATCTGAAGAGTTAGCCATTCCTCTGATGCCTTTAGGCGCCACACGGATAACGCTTCCCTCGGAAATGAGGAAACAATCATCATCTACCTGGAAATAACCTGCACCTCTTAATATAATGTATGTTTCCTCGTTCTGCTCATGCACATGAAAATAGGATAAATCAGTATGCGGCGGAAGGCTGTTGAAAGAAATCTCCGTACCGGTTGCTTTTGTCACTTCTTTCAGAAAAGCTTTGCCTTCTATTATGCGTCCGCTGACAGGATGCACCAGAGTATGCTCCATCAGTTCGTCCATACTACCGATATTCACAGCGGTATAATTCTCATTTTCTGATATTACCTTTGTCGTTTCCATAACCGTTTCTTTTTAAATTAGAATGTATCACAAAGTTATGCATTGCCCTCATTCAAAACAGAAACCGGGTTCTTTTTTATGGAACTTTTACATGCGCTTATGAAAAGAGAAAGAAAAGGGACTCTGCAACATTTATGTCGACAGAGTCCCTTTTTCTATATTACCAATAAACTAATTCATTGTCGCCGGTGTCTTCAGCTTCACATCCGCCCAATCAGACCATGTAGGAGAAACCATATACTGAGGTTCCTGCATCTTGCCAATCAAAGCAGTAGCTTTCTTCACCTCTGCATTGGTCTTTTCAAACAGTTCTTTCATGGTTAAATCTCCCTTTGCATCCTTGATACATTTAACCAGGAAGTAAGTATAATATCCCTGCTTCTTATCATGATAAACACTGGAAGTCTGGTCACCGCTACTGGATGAGAAACTCAAGGTATGTCCCTGCGGCAAACCCACCTTCGGTACTACACGTACCCCTTTTTGGGCCAGCAACGGAGCAGCACTCTTGTAACCACCACTAAAGCAAGCATCCAGGAAAACATAAGCTCCCTTGATAGGATAGGTTGCCAGACGCTTATATAAATCCGCCAAAGAAATACCCAGACGAATGTTCTTACCCGTAATATCTACCGGCAGTAAATAAGGTTCTTTCGTAGCCTCATCATTATTACCATGACCGGAATAATAGAATATCAATTCCGCTTCAGGATCAGTACTTGCCATATTCACCAACCAGTCAAGCTGTTCGTGCATCATACCAGCCGTAGCATTCGGAACAACTTTCAGTTGTCCATCAGGTACACCAAATGTACGTACACAATATTCACGGAATACCATAGCATCATTCACGGCATAAGGCACATTTATCTCTGCATTGGCACCAGTGATGCTATAATCTTCGTTACCAATGATCAATGCATAACGGTGACGATTCACAGCACCCACAGGAATATCTTGCAGCAACTCAGTATTGAGCCCTAAACTAACATTCTTAAGATCAACCGCCTTACGGACAGCTCCGTCAATCTTGATTGTGCTGGATGCCGTTAAGTATTCACCCACCTTCACCTTATAAGCTTCACTCAGATAAGAAGAACGGGAATCTTCACTCACGCTTACCATCACAGCGATTGAATCACCATCGAAACGCTTGTTCACCAGGAAACCATAATCCAGTGTTGCCACATCACCCGGAGCAATACTATCAATCGTCATTTCAGGTACATCAGTTGTAAACACATTATTCGGCAACTTAAAGTTCAATTTCACATTACGTGCTGTCTTCGAACCAAAATTCTGCAAAGCAAGCGTCAGCTTACCATTCTTACCTAAAGTGATAGAAGAACCTTCGGAAGCAAAGAACTGATGATCCGCTACACGCAGACGCGGCATAGCATATTCCTGTGTATTAACAATCAATTCCGACGGATCAGCATCAAAACCATTCGCTTCGAATGCATAGATATTAATCTTGGCCAGTGCTGACGGCATTTCTTTCTTTACCAAATAACGGAAAGTGTATTGCTTCGATGTTCCTGCGGGAATATTACCGCCATCCAACTCACGGGGACCGTCGAAATATTCATCATATCCCTGTTGTTCGGAAAGACGGAGGCGGATATTATAGGCATCCCCCTGTCCCTTATTCTCAACTGAAAATTGAACTGCAAAACTTTCACCGGCATCTATTACCTTATTATTATTGCCATCAATAAAACTATCCACATGGATGACCAACATAGCCGGTTCCACCGGTACAGGAGCAGATTCCTGCTGTTGTGCCACCCCCTCAGTCTTCTTCAATGCCTCATTATAAGCCAGCAAACGGGAGGGGAAAGAAGTATATGAAGCACCGTCAGTAATGATTTTCATCAAGACTTCATACTCAGATTTCATATCCATATACTGATATACACCCGCCAGCCCCTGCATATACATTTTGGATGAAGGTTCTTTTTCCAGAATTTTCAGGAACAGGTCTTTAGCATCCAGCAGATAACCGGAAGCACGCTGACGTACCAACGCATATTCGGTATCATTGGCAATGGTAGCACCGTTATTCACAATTTCCGTAGCTACATTGAAATTAACGCGCGCCAATCCGGTAAGCAACTCAAAACTATCGGGATGGAGAGCATACAAACGCTTGTAGATATCAAGCGCTTCCTGATTCTTTCCCTGGCGTTCCAAAATGCGTGCCTTGATGGGCAATACCTTATCATTATTAGGGTCAACTTCAAGAATACGATCGATGGCCGACAGTAACTTCGGCATATTGTTCGTGGCAATATGCACATTCACCAGATTATAAAGGAAATCAAGCGAAACAGGATACTTGGCTATGGCTTCCTCCAGGACACGTTCCTGTTCCGAATAATTCTTCTGCGACTGGTAAATCATATTCATATATACATAGCAGTCTTTCTGCTGTGTATCCGTTCCCGTGCTTAAATACTCCTGGAAATACTTCAACGCCTGCGAATACTTTTGGAGATTGTAGGCAGATACCGCCGCATAATATACTACAGAAGCATAGCGGTTATCTTTGGGAAGCAATTCGCTCTGAAAAATCTTCAGCCGTGGCATCTCAATATAAGCCGCTGCAAAATCCAGTGCCTTAGAGGGTTGTTTCTGTTCGGAATAATACACTGCACCATTCAACAGATAAGGATACATCGCACGCAAACGATTCTTGGCGCCACTCAAATACTGACCGTTATCCGGTGCTTCCACTACTTTCATGAAATTCTCGTAACTGTCCAGCAGATAGCTATACATACCCGTCACGTTCGTTCCTTTATCGCGCTCACTTTCAAAAAGCACATATTGCTGGTTAGCACGCTTAGAGGCAGCTGCGGCATCCTGTGCCGCTACTCTCCCACATGCTCCCAACATTAAAATGATTGTCAGTACTAAAAAATTCTTCATATTTATTTATTAGCTCCTCACTAAATTATTTTGCAGGAAAAGCATCCATGATTACAAACTCTACGTTAATCTTACGGAATTCACCACCGCGTTCTTTGGCTACTTCCACATGATATTCATATTCGTTCTTGGTGTTATCCAATGTGGTTACATTCTTTTCAATATAATCCTTCACACCTGCCGCACGCATCAAAGCCAACTGTTCATTAGTAGTGATGCCCGAAGCCTTTGTTACGGTAATATTATCAAGATTACCATTCTTATAATAAGGTTCATCAATAAATTCGCCATATTGTCCGTTATAGGCAATGCGCCCGCGAATAGGACTTGCATCGGCAGAACCGGTAACAATGACCTTCACTTGTTTACCTTCAGACAGATACTTGGAGAAATCGCCTTCAAAAGCATTCTTGATAATCTTCATCAAAGACATTGCGGCATTGGAACGTTCAATATCATAACCACCTGACGGGAAGTCCTCCTTTGCAGAAAACTCTTTATTGATCACCTCATACTGATAGCCCACTTTGTAGTTCAGAATCTTATTACCATTAGCATCCACACCCGGAATCACTTCTGTCCTCACATCAATCTGTGTATTTTCCGTAATCAGCTTATCCTGCTTCTTTTCTTCGATTACAGCTTCTTTAATTTCCTTCAGCTGAATTTCTTCACGACTTGCCTGCTGCATAATTTCCAGCGGAACAAAGTTTTCATCAGCTTCCAGAGCAGTCAACTTGGTGCGACCGATATTATCATAAATATAGACCTTATTTGTAGTCTCATTACGCACTTCTACGTAAGCCAGCTCAAATTCGTCCTTATCGTTCAACACGTAAACCGCATTATCAAATTTCAAGTTCTTGCCATCCTTGAAATCGCCTACTTCATTTGAAGGCACTTCCAAAGCAATCGCAGGCAATGCATTAAATCCGATGTTCAGCATATTCTTGGAAGCATCATATTCTCCCACGAAAGGATTATCGATAGAGATACGGTCGCCTGCCAATTTCGTTGCCACTTCCTGGGCAAACAATTGCTGCTGCTTCAGACGAGTCTCGTCATTCACACGGATAGCATAATCTTCCATGGACTCACCCTGCATCATCTTCACCCACTCGTTCATCTTAGCGTCCACTTCCTTGCTCATCAATTTACCAAAGAAAGGATTCAAACCATTAGCATCCCAGAATACAAGCCCTTTGGCACGATTTGAAAGCATGAATACATCGCTCGTTTGTTTGTTCACAAAAAAACGACTACCCGTCACACCACCCGGATTTTCATCCAACGTCTGTTCAGGCACACTGTTTTTCAAATTCATGATAACAATGGCATTACCATCTTTAACCACACTGATATATTTGCCATCCGGATGAAAAGACGGAGAAGTCAGTGTTCCACCTATCTTATCAAAGATATCCACCTTATCCCATGTCTTTGTATCGAAAATAGTCAGACGCTTGTCTGCCGTCACAACAGCCATTTGAGAAGCATCGGCGGAAAAGACCAATTCGGTTACTTCGGCAGGCATCGGAAGCGAGGTACGCAGTTCTTTCGTCTGGAAATTCCAGATATCGATATTCTTACCGGTTCCGGCAGCAATAAAATAGTTGTTGGGACTCATAGTAATAGCCGTTGCCACAGCTTTTCCCTGAATATAAGCCTGAGGCAAATATGCTTTTGTATCGTAAACTATGATTTCTCCTAAAGAGTTGGAGACCAAAAAATTGCGTGCATCAGCACCATAGCACATGGCAACAGGGACAATGTCTCCCTTTGATGCATCTTTCATCAACTCGGCACCTACAGGTCCGGGCACAAAGAAATTCAGATTCTTCCTGCCCTTCAATTCCTTGCTCTTACGCTGCTCTTTCAGTTCAAAAAGCTTCTTGTTCCGGTCGCGGAAAGAATAAATACTAACAGGTTTCTTCCCCCGCATCAAAGCCAGTGAACTGCCTGTAGGGTTAAAGGCTATCTTATCAACATCTCTCAGATCGACAATAGGGATATCGCGAATCGTAAGCAAAGAACCATCCGACAGGAAAGCTGTACAAAACGTTGTATTGTCAAATGCCGAAATACGTTTCGCTGAAGGAAAACTCCTTTTTGCTTGCACTTGAGCCATTGCCTGACCACCAAAGAAAGCAGCCACAATACAAAATGCAATACCCTTGACCGGGCGGAACCACATTTTCATTTCATCCATATCTTTAATGTTTATAATAGTTTATGTTTCATACTATTTGCAAATATAAACATTAAATTCCTATCAAGCGGTCAACAAATTCTTGTTTTTTTTGTTTAAGGAGGCTTTTAACAGGATAAACAGGTAAAAAACAAGATTAAGAGGATCAAAAAGATAACTATACGGAATATTTATTTGTCACGGAAATCAGTGACAAATATTAAGAATGTTTCAATCCCATCTTTTCAGCACGCTGCAACATAAAAGTGCGTGCAGCCTCGTATTCATTAGGTATCACTCCATCCAGAATAGCATCTTTAATGGCGCTTTTCAAAGTTCCTACCTGCTGGCAGGGTTCCAGATTGAAAGTTTTCATAATTTCTTCTCCACTGATGGGCGGTTGGAAGTTGCGAACACGGTCGCGTTCCTCAAGATCCTTCAGTTTCTGACGCACCAGTTGGAAATTATTAAGAAAACGTTGTTTGCGCTCCATATTCTTAGACGTGATATCGGCTTCACACAGGGTCATCAGGTCATCAATGTCATCTCCCGCTTCAAAGAGAAGACGACGTACTGCAGAATCGGTTACCACATCATCGGCAATGACAATAGGACGCATGTGCAGACTTACCAGCTTCTGTACATACTTCATTTTTTCATTCATCGGTAATTTCATTCTCCTGAAAATCTCCGGTACCATCTTCTCACCTATGAAATTATGATTGTGGAATGTCCAGCCTGCACGAGGTTCCCAACGTTTGGTAACAGGTTTCGCTATGTCATGCAACAGGGCAGCCCATCGCAACCAAAGGTTATCTGTTTTGCGACTGATATTATCAAGAACTTCCAAAGTATGATAGAAATTGTCCTTGTGAGCCCGTCCGTTACGGGTTTCCACACCTTGCAAAGCAGCAAGTTCCGGAAAAATCAGCGGCAACAGTCCGGAACGATCCAAGTCAATAAAACCTTTGGAAGGAACAGGAGAAAGTAATATCTTATTCAGCTCGTCCGCAGTACGTTCCTTAGAGATTATAGAAATGCGTTCACAATTGCGACACAAAGACTCGAACGTAGCATCATCAATATAGAAATTCAATTGGGTAGCAAAGCGGATGCAACGCATCATACGCAACGGGTCATCACTGAATGTGATATCCGGATCAAGCGGAGTACGAATTGTCTTTTCTTTTAAATCTTCTATGCCACCAAAAGGATCTACCAATTCTCCGAAACGACTTTGGTTCAGACAGACAGCCAGTGCATTAATAGTAAAATCACGACGGTTCTGATCATCTTCCAACGTACCATCTTCAACAATGGGTTTACGAGAATCACGTTGATATGATTCTTTGCGTGCACCTACAAACTCCACTTCTGTCCCATGATATTTAACCTGTGCAGTACCAAAATTCTTGAATACAGCCACATGCGCACCACGCCCCAAACATTTGCCCAATGCTTCAGCCATTTCTATACCACTGCCAACCACTACGACATCAATATCCTTAGAAGGGCGTTGCAGGAAAATATCGCGTACATATCCACCGACCACATAGCATTCCAATCCCAATTCATCTGCCGTCTCGGATATCCGTTTAAATATGTCGTCACTAAAATGTTGTTTCAATTCTTCTGCTGTCAACTCAACCATAATACACCTTTAAAAAATAATCATATAGTTTTCATTCCGGAGCATAGAAAGTCTTTTGGTCTATTTTTCCACCTTCCATGTATCCGAGCCGTGTCATCCTCGTATTTGCTCCGTACCTATACGCTTGGACTTGGTACGGACCAGGTACGGCTTTGATACGGACCGGGTACGGTGAGGACAAATAATTGTTCCAAACATCCGATATCTTAAGAAAACTAAAATACCATTTATCTATATTTGAGGCTGCAAAGATACGGATATTATTTATAATTTTGTCCTCACTAACAGAAGAACAACAGTTATGAAGACAATGATACTTCTTGCGTGCCTCTGTTGCACGCTCTTCTCTTGCGAGAATGTGGAGAAAAAAGCCGGTGAAAAATTGCAAACCGCCCGCGAAGCTTTTAAACGGGGAGACTTCAGTGAAGCAAAAATGCAGATTGACAGCATTAAGATATTATACCCAAAAGCTTTTGAAACTCGTCGTGAAGGCATCAGTCTGATGCAGCAGGTAGAACTGAAAGAACAGGAAAAAACACTTGTTTACCTAGATAGCCTGCTTCAAAAGAAACAAAGCGAATTGGATGCCATAAAAGGGAAATTCACTCTCGAAAAAGATGCCGAATATCAGAAAATAGGCAACTATCTGCACCCCTCACAAGTAATAGAAAAAAATCTGCATCGTTCATATCTCCGCTTTCAAGTAAACGAAACCGGACAAATGAGCATGACTTCCATCTATTGCGGCCCGATCAATATTCACCACATTAGCGTAAAGGTTATCGCGCCCGATGGTAGTTTTGCTGAAACACCTGCCTCCAACGATAGTTATGAAACAACTGACTTGGGAGAAAAGATAGAAAAAGCTGATTATAAAATAGGAGAAGACGGTAATGTCATCGGTTTCCTTTATCTAAATAAAGATAAGAATATCAAAGTGAACTATCAGGGTGAACGCCCCTACTCCACTACGATGAGTCCGGCAGACCGTCAGGCAGTAGCCAGCATTTATGAACTGGCACAGTTACTTTCATCTATCACTGAAATTAAGAAAGAGATGGAAGAAGCAAATCTAAAAATAGAGTTTGTGAAGCGGAAGATGCAGGAAAGGGAAGAAAAAAAGACGGAACAAATAGAATAAACACATAGATGATAGCAAAGTAATGGGGCACCTTCTCACGAAGCCGCCCCACTTTGTTTCTTTAGTTGTTAGAGTAAAGAAACCATTAAAGTTAAACTTCCGGAGAGAATCTCCGAAAAAGACATGGCAGAACACTTTCCCGCCATGTTTTCTTTTTAAACACTTTATTTAATAGTAAATGTATCAAGAGATTCACCGAATGTTCCAGCCGAAACAGTCCACTCATAAACAAACGAGAAAGTCTTGCTACTTGCATCATAACTACAGCTACCCGGAGTAACACTGACCATGCCGTAGGAAGAATGTACATATCCGGAGGCAAACTTCTGACTACCATTTACTACCACTTTCGCACCATTCCAGGCAAACAAGACATCATACCCTTCCATCCAGCAAGATGCAAAACGGTATTGGTCCAGTATCTCAGAGTATTCCAGCGTGGCCTCCCACGATTCTTCAAAGAATCCCGCACTATACGTTCCCGTCGCATAAGGTTGATAATCCTCTTTGATGACATTCAACTCGATACGGGGATATACAGTAGTTTCTGCATATTGCTGCGTATATTCTTCAGGAATGACAATAGACAAAGCATAGCTTTTGAACATTCTCATCTTGTCGGTGGTCTTGATAGTAATCGTTTTTTTCCCTTCACCCGATGCAAAATCGACACTGGCAGGCACCGTAAAGATACTGTCATGCGGAGTAGCAACCTTCAAAGGAATGCTCTGGGCACTGCCTGTATTAGTACGTTCTATCGTTACAGTAAACTCCGACTCATCAACTCCCAGTGCAGGGGCCGCTTCATTTTCGGCAGAGAAGTAAACATTGTCTCCGCTTGTATTTGCCGGAGATCCGGGCGTGTAGTCATCGTCATCGCTACAAGCGGTGAACAAGCAGCAAGAAGCTACAGCCAGCAGAAAGTATTTATTGAATAATTTCATATCTTCTACTAATTTAATCATTACTAATTTAATCGGTCACACCGTCATTCAAACCCGGATTCTGTCCGGCCACCGGCTGTGTGCCGTCCGTGTTCTCAGTTGGAGGGATACCCAGGTTATTATTGGTTTCCTTCTGCGGGAAGCGGAGCAGCAAGTATCCGTCATTAGGCTCAATGTTGAATGCAAATGCATCCGGCCAGATGCCGGTATCACTGCCGTGGAAACGGACGATAGGTTTGTTTAAGCGCATTATATCAGCAATAGAGAAACCTTCACCCCAAAGTTCTATGCGGCGCTGTTTCCAGATTTCAGTCTGCAAAGTTTCGGCTGAAGCTGCAGAACAAGAATATTCAGCATCACGATAGCCTTTCACAAAGTCCTCAAGTACCTTTTTACCGCCTGCTACGTCTCCACTCATGGCAAGACCTTCTGCTTTAATCAGAATCAGTTCTTCGGCACGCATCAGGCACCAGTCACTGTCATTGGTAGTGCTACCTACGCCACTCTTCATACCGAATTTCACATTAGAGTATGGCAGAAACTTGACTTTCACATCAGGAATTTCAAGAGTAGAAATGGCATCACCGGTCACCCCGTTCCAGGAAACGGTAGCGAGCAACGGAGAGTGTAAATCGGCATCTACCCACCAGCCTTTACGAACATCGGTATCGGATATTTTATTCCACAGCAACGGATTGATTCTCTTGTAAACTCCCGTACCGGGTGCATAACCGTTACCGGAGAAAGACCCTAACTTGGAAGGCCAGGTAGGATAACCTCCATTACCGGTGATATTAGCAGCTTCAATCAGCAAACCCCACAACCAGTTCGGTTCACTCAACCTGCAAAATGTCGGAGTAGAGACATCGGCCCTGGAAGCTGGATTATATCCGGCTAATGCTTTATCGGCATCAGCAGCCGCAGCCGCCCAGTTACCCATATAGAGATTAGCACGCGCACGCAAACCATAAGCCACCTGTTGGTCAATCTTTGTCTTATCCGGACGCACATAACCTTCCAGCAGGGAAATGGCATCGTTCAAATCATTCATTATCTGGGTATAGACTTCTTCTACGGTGGCGCGAGGATTATTGCTGTAATCAGCAGTCGCCTCCGTCACAATAGGTACACAAGGTTTGTCCTTGCTCGATTGATAATTGAACTGATAATAAGGAGCCAATCCCAGATAATCGAATGCACGCACTGCCTTTGCCTGCCCCATGTATTGTTTCAATTGCGGGTTTTCCGTTGCCGGATCGATAGAAGCCAGCAAGTCGTTGGCAAGTTTCAACTGGTTGTAGAAGTTGGCATAACGGGCATAAGGGTTAGCGTAGTTGGCATTACGGTCTGAATAATCGCCACTGACAGAGAACCAGTTGTAACCACTATTGTCACACACCATATCCGGCCCATTAAGGTCCTGCGACAAATAAACCGCGGGAAGTCCGAAGTCGTCATCACGCGTATCATTCGGGAATGCACAATACTGCTTGCCCATATAGGAATACACACCTGCCAGGTCGGCAGCCACACGCTCGGGTACAGCCGTGGTCGTTTCGTTCACTTGTTCATCAGAGACGACATTTCCTTCAGGCTTCATGTCGTCCATATCGGAGCAGGATGCCAGCACGAAGCATCCCATAGCGAAAAAGGATATTTTACTGATATATTTCATAACTCAATACTCATTTAGTTCATTTAGAAAGAAAGGGTGATGCCACCGGAAATATTACGCATAGCGGAGTATGTATAACTACCTGCCGTAGTAGAGCTACCTGTGCCAAGGCGTGACCGGGGGTCAAGACCTTTGCGGGCAGAGATGACACCAAGATTATCGCCTGTCACATACAAACGCAGACTGGAGATACCGATATTTTTCAATAACGTTTTCGGCAATGTATAACCCAAGGTTACATTGTTGAAACTCAGATAGTCGGAACTTGTCAGGAAACGGCTGGAATCCTTCTGATAGCTATCATCCGCAGCACTCAGACGGGGCACATTGGTATAGCGGTTCTCCGGTGTCCAGGCTTTACGAATATCAGTCGACCAGTTAGTACCTGCCATTGAAGCGTAACCTGTATGCATAATGGCCTGATAGGTTCCGTCATACAATTTTCCACCCAACTGGTAGGACAATTGCAAAGAGAAGTCGAAGCCTTTGTAATTCAGTGTCGTTCCGAAACCACCGTACACCTTGGCCAACGTGCTGCCTTGATCGGCTTGTTGAGCTTTTGCATAATCAGTAGTCGTAGAGTAATCACCTTTTTCCGGATCAACATAATACAGGGCTTGTCCGGTTTCTACATCCACCCCTGCATAAGTCTTCAGATAAGACTGATAGAGTGAACCACCTATCTTATATATATAAGAACCTGTCTTGATGCCATTCTCTTTCACATTGTCGGCTAAGTCGGTAATCTTATTCTTATAATGGGTCAGATTGAAGTTTGCACTCCACTCAAAATCGCGTCCTTTCAGGATAACGGCGTTCAAGTCCAGCTCAACACCTTTGTTTACGATAGAGCCTACATTGGTAGGAATAGAACCTGTAGAAATACCGGAAGACAAAGGAACAGGCTGGTTATACAGCAAATCTTTCGTCTTGCGGCTGAAGTATTCGATTGTACCGGTCAGACGACCTTTGAACAGTTCAAAATCCACGCCTGCATTGAATGCATAAGAGGTTTCCCAAGTCAGTTCCTTGTTGCCTTTATAAGTCAGCGTCTTTGAATATTCGCCCGTACTTTCGCTATAAGTCACTGAGAACTGGTCCATATACGGATAATAGTTCTGATAACCGGCAGGGTCCAGAATGTTATCATTACCCTGAATACCCCAACTGGCCTTCACCTTCAACATATCGATCCATGTGGAGAAATTGCTCATAAAGTCTTCCTTTGAAATCAGCCAGGCACCACCCACACTGCCAAAGTTACCCCAGCGGTGATCCTTGTGGAAACGTGAAGAAGCGTCACGGCGATAAGAACCGCTCAGGAAGTATTTGCCGTCATAGTTATACTGGATACGGCTCAGAATACCTTCCGTCATATAGTTGTCGGTATAAGAATAAAGCTCCTTGTTGCTGGTACCTCCGGCATTGGTCAACTCACCGATGAACGGGTCGTACAAATGGTCGTTCTGTCCCGTCATCGACTGGATTTTCATTTTATACTGTTCGTAACCAGCCAGAATATCGAAGTTATGCACTTCTGCAAAAGCCTTTGTGTAGGTTGCAAGATACTGGGTGTTCACGCCCGAAAGACGATAATGTCTTACGTAGGCCGAACCGTCCGTCGTTTCGTTGCTTCCGCCCCAGCGGCTATAAAGCGCGTTGATGCGTTGGTTCGATTCAGTTGCAGAGATATTGGCAGATAACTTCAGACCTTCTACCGGAGTGATGTCGGCATACCATTTACCATTAAATGTACTATTAGTATTGGTGTAGCGGTCATTATCGATGCTGGCTGCCGGACGGGCAGGACTCATGAAGGCGCGTTGCATATTAGTGGAAGTAGCACCATTATCATACATCACATAACCGGTAGTTTCATTATGCATGATGTTACCTTTAGCATCACGCACGTACATCGGATAAATCGGCGCCATCAGATTGGTTACGTAGAACAAGTTACCGCTCGACCCCCATGAAGTAGAACCGTTCTGATGGGAAGTTCCCTGCGAATAGTTCATGTTAGTTCCTATCTTCAACCATTTCTTAGCCTGGTAATCTACCTTACCACGACCTGTGTAGCGGCTGAAACTGGAATTCTTAATGATACCCGAATCATCCAGATAACCGACACTGGCATAGTAATTCAGTTTATCCGATTTACCGGAAACTGTAATATTGTACTCCTGGCGCAGATTACTATTACCGAAAATCTCGTCATACCAATCATCCGGCGTATAGTAGTACTCACCGTCACTATAGCCCAAAGTGGCATTCGGATTCAACTTAAAATTAGTACCGATCAGATTTTGTCCTTCGGGCACGGTGTAGACCTGATAGCCCAAACCACCGTTCTTCACATCCAGCAGGTTTTTGTTAGCATATGCATACGAGGCAGCAGCAGAAGCACCACCATAGGACTGTGAGTTATAGAGAGATTTGTACATCGTCTCATAATACTCTGCCGGACTACTGATTACATCATAATTGGGGATAGCACGCCTGTTTGCTCCCCATTTGGCATCTACGGTAATCTTGGCCTCTCCGCTCTGCCCTGTCTTGGTGGTAATCAAAATAACTCCATTGGCACCACGTGCTCCATAAATAGAGTTGGCGGCAGCATCTTTCAGTACGGTCATCGATTCAATATCGGCAGGATTGATGCTGGAAATTTCACCGTCATAAGGCACACCATCCACTACATACAACGGGGCGTTACTTGCACTCATAGAGCCGATACCACGAATACGCACGGATGCCGTAGAGCCGGGAGCGCCATCGGAACTGGTAATCTGCACCCCTGCAACCTGTCCTGCCAAGGCATTCGTCACATTAGATACGACACGTTCCTCCAATTTATCACTCTTAATAGTAGAAGCTGAACCGGTAAATGCCGATTTCTTTGCCGTACCGTAAGCTACCACCATAACTTCGTCCAGCATTTCTGTGTCTGCTTTTAGTACTACGCTGATTGTCCCCGGCTTAATAGCCGCTTCCTGCGTTTGCATACCAATGAACGATATCTGCAAAGTCTTTGCGGAACTTGGTAAAGCCCTCAATTTGTAATAACTTCCGTTCATATCCTTCACCCACTTTCCGCCAGCCATCGGACAGAAAGCGCTTCCGGGTGAATGCAGCATAAAAAAAGCCCCGTCGCCGGAGCTTCACCACCTTCACACAAAGATATCAGGGAATATTCTTCACAGACAATCTGCGCAAGAAGACGGGCATGTTCTCTGCGTAAATGTTCATATTCATCCAGAGACAAAGTTATAGTAGGTTCTGTCACTGTTTCCACCTTTAAATAATGATATCAAGATAAAAATAATCAGTGATATTTCCTGATTCCGTACCAACTAACAGTCATTTAAAGAAACACTTTTTTAAAGACTTTCGGAAGTATGAAAATGTTACATGACGATATCGGGGCAGAATATAGTAAAATCGGTCTGCACCCGCTCAGGAGATAGCTATGGCACAACTTTTACAGGGCTACACCCTTTCCTGCGGATGGTGTAGCCATCACCTCCAAAGGGTGTAGCTATCCGGGGGAAAAGGTGTAGCCCTGCCGAAAGAGCGGTTTACCAGCACCTGGAATTGATAAATGTTATTTGACGAATAATTTCACATGCTGTCGAATTATAAATTCCGCTATAACCAACTGACGGAAGAAACCAAATTCCGCCCAGCTGATAATCGCAATGCCCCTTAGTATCCATAGGCAAACGGGAATAGCTTTCTGCTGCCAATATATATTAAGGTATTGAAGGGATATTATGTGGCTGTCATGCGAGAAAACGAGTCGAATACATTCGGACAAATATTATCGACAATTGGTATAATTCGTAAATATACAAGATATTAAAATGTATATTTAGTAGTACGTAGGTAGAAAATAAAAAGAGCGAACTGAGTTCATACGGGCGAGAATACACATAGTTCAAGACATCCCTTTTCCGGAGATGCGCTTTCACCTGCATAGCCCTTGTAGTAAAGAGATCAGCAGGACTGGTGAAATGAATGAAGTCAAAAAATCCCATTCTGTGTATTATCTTGAAAAAGGGAGAAAAAAAGCATATTACAATGTCTATAATTAACGCAATATTACTTATTTTAAACATCATCTGTTATATAAAAAAGGGAAAGCAAGAAACAGCTCATGCATAAATAAAAATAAATCAAGAATAAAAGATTTTTCTTCGCTAACAAGCAATATTCAAGCATTTATAAATTATATATTGAATGATTTTTTATTCATATTTTCTTTTGTATTTCAAATAATATAAATACCTTTGTCCCAACATCAGGATTAAAATTCGTTTTAATTGGTTAATTTTAAGAGAGAATTTATGAAAAGGAAATTAATGTTGTTTTTAACCTGTCTCCTTATGAGTATAGGTTTAGTAACGGCTCAGACATCTACCGTTTCAGGAGTAGTACATTCCGAAGAAGATGGTGAGCCTGTTGTTGGAGCATCCGTATTAGTGAAAGGCACTTCTTTAGGTAGCATTACTGATATTGATGGTAAATTTAGCATCCCAAATGTACCAAGTTCCGCAAAGACTTTGTAAGTTTCATTTAATTCATATAAATTCCTCTCTTTTTTAACTTAACATACGATACATGACGATGTGGGGCAGCTTCTACGAGGCTGCCCCACATCGTTTAAGTATTCGAAGTGTAGTTACATAAAAACTCAAAAATTGCTAAAGCGCAATTTCTCCAGTCTTGTGAAAACGATTATTATTTCTCCGCACCGATGGAGTTGCAAATTTCTCCCCACTTTTTCTACTATTCCTTCAACCCGGAAACACCCATTGGTAGGGAATTACTTGATAACAGAAGAATCGGATGAATGGATAAAACCGAAATGCCAGAACGGAATAGTGTGACCGAATCCATATTCTATATCATCCTTTACTATATATGCTTTATCCAATCCCTCTATTTGATAATTTCCTTTTTTCTCCTGCCTACTTCAAATGTTTTTCACTTCTACTTCAAAGTCCGCCCGAGCAGATGCCACAACACTATGTGATTGAGAAACCTGATTGAAAAAATTGGTATCCTCCAATAGTGCAAGGAAACGTTACATTAACTTTTCCGCAATTTCATATATACAAAAAAATCTCTCATCGAATGATAAGAGATTTCTTTATATATTTAAGAGTAGAAGGTGTTTACCACTGCAACAGTGGCAAGAACTTACTCAAGCAAGTACGTAATGCACTCAAGGTAATAGGCTTTACCAATACTTCCGAAGCACCGGCAGCCATTGCATTTTCACGGTCAGCCGTAAAAGCATAAGCAGTCTGCATGATAATAGGAAGTTCTTTCTCCTCTTCACGGATAATCTTTGTTGCTTCCAGACCATTCATGATAGGCATTTTGATATCCATAAGAATAGCAGCTGTCTTTCCACGGTTCTCTTTGAACAGATTAACCATCTCTTCACCGTTTTTTGCCCACAATATCTCGCATTTTTTGCCAATAATAGCCTTTATCAACTTAAAGTTACTATCATCGTCTTCCGCTACCAGTATCAGCGGACGGTAATCTTCTGATAAATTCCCTGTTTCCATGACCAATGTATTTTTGTTTAATGAGGCAAAGATATAAAAAATAATATAAATATATTATCTTTGGAGAAGATATGCTGCATCTCGGCATAACTTTTTCATGCAAGCATGAAAGTTCTACGCTCTATTTGCACTATCTTTAGAGAAGATAAGCTACACCTCAACATAAAAAATGAACGAGTTCATTTTATTCTGTTATCGGTTTGCATTATCTTTGCGCCTCAATTTAAAAATAGAGTATGATTTCAATAGACGGACTGGCCGTAGAATTCGGCGGCACCACCTTATTCAGTGACGTTTCCTTCGTTATTAATGAAAAAGACCGCATCGCCCTGATGGGAAAGAACGGAGCGGGAAAAAGTACCTTACTGAAAATTCTGGCAGGAGTACGCCAACCTACCCGGGGCAAAATCTCGGCACCTAAAGACAGTGTTATCGCTTACCTGCCGCAACATCTGATGACGGAAGACGGACGAACCGTATTCCAGGAAACCGCACAGGCTTTCTCACACCTGCATGAGATGGAAGCAGAAATAGAGCGCCTCAACAAAGAACTGGAAACACGTACCGATTATGAAAGCGACAGTTACATGGAACTGATTGAAACGGTTTCCGCCCTGAGTGAAAAATTCTACTCTATTGATGCTACCAACTATGAGGAAGATGTAGAGAAAGCTCTGTTAGGACTCGGCTTCAGCCGCGAAGATTTCAACCGCCAGACCAGTGACTTCAGCGGCGGATGGCGTATGCGCATCGAGCTTGCCAAACTACTGTTGCAAAAACCGGATGTACTGTTACTGGATGAGCCTACCAACCACCTCGACATCGAAAGTATTCAGTGGTTGGAAGATTTCCTTATCAATAATGGTAAAGCTGTTATTGTCATCAGCCACGACCGCAAGTTTGTGGATAATATCACTACCCGTACCATTGAAGTGACAATGGGACGTATCTATGATTATAAAGTAAATTACTCCAAATATCTGGAACTCCGCAAAGAACGTCGTGAACAACAACAAAAGGCTTACGACGAACAACAGAAGTTCATTGCCGAAACCAAAGAATTCATTGAACGCTTCAAAGGCACTTACTCCAAAACCCTGCAAGTACAAAGCCGAGTAAAAATGTTGGAAAAGTTGGAAATTCTGGAAGTGGATGAAGAAGATACTTCGGCACTACGGTTGAAATTTCCGCCATCTCCACGTTCCGGTAATTATCCTGTAATCATGGAAAACGTAGGTAAAACCTATGGCGACCATGTGGTATTCAAAAACGCTACACTGACCGTGGAACGGGGAGACAAATTAGCATTTGTCGGCAAAAACGGCGAAGGAAAGTCCACCTTGGTGAAATGTATCATGAAAGAGATTGAACACGATGGCACGCTGACACTCGGACATAATGTGCAGATCGGTTATTTCGCACAAAACCAAGCTTCTCTGCTGGACGAAAACCTAACGGTATTCCAAACGATTGATGATGTGGCAAAGGGAGAAATACGTAATAAGATACGTGACCTGCTGGGTGCTTTCATGTTCGGTGGCCCAGAGCAATCCATGAAGAAAGTGAAAGTGCTTTCCGGTGGAGAGCGCACACGACTCGCCATGATTAAACTGTTGTTGGAACCGGTAAACCTACTGATTCTGGATGAGCCGACAAACCACCTCGACCTGAAGACTAAGGACATTCTGAAGCAAGCACTGTTGGATTTCGATGGTACACTGATTGTAGTAAGCCATGACCGTGACTTCCTGGACGGACTGGTTACCAAGGTCTACGAATTCGGTAATAAACAAGTAAAGGAACACTTAAGCGGTATCTACGAATTCCTGGAAAAAAAGAAGATGGAGTCACTCCGCGAACTGGAAAGGTAAACGTTCCTTAACAGGGCTTCCGCAACTTTTCTTGCGTCATATTGTTTCATTTTTATAAAACTCTAATTACGAGAACAATGAAACGATATGACGCTATAATAATAGGCTTCGGCAAAGGTGGCAAGCTACTGGCGGTCGAATTAGCCAACCGCAACTGGAAAGTGGCGGTCATCGAACGTTCCCCGGACATGTACGGTGGAACCTGTATAAATGTAGGATGTATTCCTACTAAAACCATGATAAACGAATCGGAATTCGCCGAACGTATCTATCAAGACGACTATAAGAAACAATCCAAGTTATATTCCCTCGCCCTAAGGCGCAAGGATAAGTTAGTCACTAAAGTTTCCCACCCTAATAAATAGATGGAAAAATAACAGTTTGTCGAATTTTCTTTGTAAATTAGTAATCGATAAACAACTGATTTCAAAGGCAAAACAACAAAACTGTTATGGAAGCAAAAATAGAGAATATATCTGAGTTATCCAAACTCCTGAGTGTTAAAAATCGAATGAGTGATGATTTATTTCATCTTTTTGGCAAGTTTGGTATCGGTCGCCTGTTATCCCAACTGTCATTGGAGAAACAGGACGGAGTTTCCGCTTCTGAGTTAATCCTTTCCCTTTGCCTCTTCCGCATAGTGGGTGATAGTATCCACAGCATATGTAAGCATAAGATATACGAGCTTTCAAACCATGGCAAAAACTGTTTCTATCGCATGATGATTCGCCCATCAATGGACTGGAGACGTTTAATGAATCACTTTGCCCTGCGTTATATGTGCCTGTTGCGGAAGTATGGTGAAGCTCCTCGCCCCGACACCACGACATGTTTCATTATTGATGACACCGTGCTTGAGAAAAGTGGCGTGAGAATGGAGGGAGTCAGCCGTGTCTTCGATCATGTGAAAGGCAAGTGCGTATTGGGCTACAAGCTGTTACTTTGTGCCTTCTTTGACGGCAAGACAACCATACCTTTTGACTTCTCACTGCATCAGGAAAAGGGCAAACAAGGCGACTGTGGGCTGACAAAACAGCAACGCCGAAAGGCATATCATGCCAAGAGGAATAATGGCAGTCCTGATTATGAGCGCTTTCAAGAGTGTAAGAAGCCTAAGATGGAAGTCGCTGTGGATATGCTTCGCCGTGGCTGGAAGATAGGGTTACATGCCAAGTATGTGATAACCGACAGTTGGTTCACTTGCGAGCAACTTATGGCGTGTGTCAGAAGCATAGGTAAAGGTGCGATGCACTTTGTGGGACTTGCAAAGTTGGGAAAGACGAAATACACCGTATCGGGCAGGAAGAAAAATGCAGCGGAACTCATTGCCGCCTATGAGCGCGAGCGAGGAAAGGTCTGTCGTAAGTATAGATGCAGATATATCCGGCTTAACGGCAACTTGGGAGATACACCTGTTAGAATCTTTCTCATCAAGTACGGCAGAAACTCCGCATGGAACGTCTTGCTCACCACGGATACGACGATGTCTTTCGTAAAAGCCTTTGAAGTGTATCAAATCAGATGGAACATAGAGGTGATGAACAAGGAAACTAAGCAGTATCTCGGATTGGGAGGTTATCAAGGTTGCGACTTCAACGGTCAGATAGCCGACGCAACGCTGTGCTACCTTACCTATACCGTCATGACTTTGGAAAAGCGTTTCGGGGAATACCAGACCATGGGCGAACTCTTTTCGGATATGGAAGACGACCTTATGGCGCTCACCTTATGGAAGCGAGTTCTTGCTTGTATCGAACGCATTCTTCGTGCTTTGGGAGAAACACTTGGGGTTACGCCCCAACAGCTTATGGCTGCAATCAGTGTCAACGACAAAGAGATGGGTAAAATCCTTGTAATGGCTGAAGCCTTAGAAAAATGGGATGATGAACATAAACGAATAGCATAACAGCTATTAGCCATGTGTTAAAACTCAATGGATATGGGGACGACAAGAAAAGATGAATGAGAAAAATCAGTGTTTTAAGGGGTGGGAAACTTTAGTTAGTCACCTTTCTTCGAGAAAAGAACGTCGAAAATCTGACGAATAACCCTAATATAACATTGTATGACGGAACTGCATCTTTTCTCTGTCCGGACACGGTAAAGGTAGTTCCTTCACCGGAAAGTGAAGATTACTTTGAACTGGAAGGAAAAGAAATCTTTATCAATACCGGTTCTACACCTATCCTACCCGATATTGATGGATTAAAAAACAGCCGATACGTATATACAAGTGATACATTGCTGCATACCGAGATTCTTCCCCAACACTTACTGATTATAGGAAGCGGAGCCATCGGGCTGGAATTTGCCACCATGTATGCCGGATTCGGCAGCAAGGTTACTATTCTGGAAGCCGGTAAACGCTTCTTGCCGAAAGCTGATCGGGAGATTGCCGAATATATGCAGGAAAGTCTGAAAAGAAAAAATATAGAGATACGTCTGAACGCACGCGTACAATCATTACATGATACAGCGGACGGCATCACCGCCGCCTATACGGATGCCTCGGACGGCACACCTTACTTTCTTGAAGGCGATGCCCTACTCATTGCAACAGGACGTAAACCTATGATAGATGATCTGAATCTGGAAAAAGCAAAAATACAGGTTAATGCACAAGGAGGGATCATTGTCAATGAGCAATTACGCACTACTGCACCACACGTCTGGGCTTTGGGAGACGCTAAAGGCGGGGAAATGTATGATTACCTTTCAATTGACGATTCCCGTATCATCTTAAATCATCTTTTCGGTAATAAGGAACGTTCTGTTGATGACCGTAATCCCGTACCTTACGCCATCTTCACAGATCCGCCTATGGCACATATCGGTCTGACGGAAGAAGAAGCCATGAAACGTGGATATCCCATCAAGATTTCACGTCTGCCCGCTTCCGCCATCCCTCGTGCACGTACTTTGCAGAATATGGATGGGATGCTAAAAGCTATTGTAAATACGGATACGGAGAAAATACTGGGCTGCTCACTCTTCTGCGTGGATGCACCGGAACTTATCAATCTGGTAGCGTTTGTCATGAAAACCGGGCAAAAATCTTCGGCTTTACGTAACTTCATATTCACCCATCCCAGTATGAGTGAAGGTTTAAATGGATTATTCAAGGCTTTTTAATAACTAACATTTGGTAATTAAGCCGTTAACTTCTATCTTTGTCCGCAATAAAAAAATAAGGATGCAGAGAAAACGGTACATAACACTCTTTTTTATATTCATCAGCATGGTCATGCTGGTGGTACCGGTTATTCCTCACCACCATCACAACAACGGGTTAATATGTATGAAGAATGACATAACTCCCAATTGTTGCGGACAACAACACACCCCGGATAGCGAACATTGCTGTTGCGATACGGGATGTGTTACTACTCACTTTTTCCAGCAAACTCCCAGCCCGGACAACGGATGGACACATCCGGATTTTCCGCTGGTTATCACATTATTCTCCGAACCACTTCTTAGACTATTGGTCCTCCCCGAAGAAAGCGGGCAAAGACAGGACTGCATATACCAGGAGTCACTTCATGGCACGTATCTCACACGTGCCACAGGACTTCGCGCACCTCCGTGTGTTCTTACTTTATCGTAAAGTCTGCAACTTTATTGCAGGCTTTTATCTCTAATTTTGTACACAGATAAAAGTAAGAACATAAAAATATCATCATGAAAAAAATTCTTTTTATGGGAGTCATGGGATTATTCCTGTTAGGCTCTTGCAATAGTAAATCCGGCGACGGACACGAAGGTCATAATCATGAAACAGAAAAACATGAGCACGAAGGTTGTGATCATGATCATGAAGGCGAAGACCACAATCACGAAGGTGACGAACATAACCACGATGGACATAGTCACGATGAACAAGCAGCCGGACATAGTGACGAAATCATTCTGCCTACCGCCAAAGCACAGGCTGCCGGAGTAAAATCCAATGTTGTAGAACCGGGGATTTTCCATCAGGTAATAAAAACCAGCGGTCAGGTAATGGCAGCACAAGGAGATGAGAGCGTGGCTGTAGCAACCGTAGCAGGTGTAGTATCTTTCCGTGGAAAAGTAATCGAAGGTATGAGTGTCAGTAAAGGTACGCCACTGGTGACATTATCTTCCAAAAACATGGCGGATGGTGACCCTGTAGAACGGGCACGTATCGCTTATGAAGTTTCCAAGAAAGAATATGAGCGCATGAAAGCCCTCGTAGGAAATAAAATTGTTTCTGAAAAAGATTTCGCTCAGGCGGAACAAGCATACGAAAATGCACGTATCAGCTACGAAGCCGTAGCTAAAAATAGTTCAGCAAGCGGACAAGCGGTAATTTCGCCTATCAGCGGATATGTAAAAAGCCTGTTAGTGAAAGAAGGTGATTATGTAGCCGTAGGGCAACCGTTAGTCAGCATTACGCAAAACCGCAAATTGTTCCTGCGTGCTGATGTGTCTGAGAAATATTACCAATATCTGCGTACTATTGGTTCTGCTAACTTCTGCACTCCTTATAATAATAAGGTATATACATTGAAAGACTTAGACGGGCGTCTTCTCTCTTATGGCAAGGCTTCCGGTGGTGATGGTGGATATTATGTACCTGTAACCTTTGAGTTCGACAACAAAGGTGATATTATCCCCGGTTCGTTTGTAGAAATCTTCTTATTGTCTTCCCCTATAGAAAACGTAATATCCCTGCCCCATTCAGCATTGACTGAAGAACAAGGCAGTTTCTTTGTCTACCTGCAACTGGATGAAGAAGGATATAAGAAACAACTCGTGACTCTCGGAGCCGATAACGGTGAAAGCGTACAGATTCTCTCAGGTGTAAAAGCCGGAGACCGCGTGGTAACCGAAGGGGCTTATCAAGTGAAACTGGCAAGCGCTACGAATGCGATACCGGCACACAGTCACGAACACTAAAATAACAGTGGTAAGTGATGAGGTTATAGAGTGATAAAGCAACTTCACCCTATCACGTTATCACATTAACACTCTAACACTTTAATCAACATGTTAAATAAGATCATACATTTCTCACTTCATAACCGCATCCTGGTGCTTGTAGCCTCGGTGTTGTTACTGATAGGCGGAACCTACACCGCCATGAACACGGAAGTGGACGTATTCCCTGACCTCAATGCACCTACGGTTGTTATCATGACCGAAGCAAACGGCATGGCAGCAGAAGAAGTGGAACAACTCGTTACATTTCCTGTAGAAACAGCTGTGAACGGTGCAACAGGTGTGCGCCGCGTACGTTCTTCATCTACCAACGGCTTCTCTGTAGTATGGGTAGAATTCGATTGGGATACGGATATTTATCTGGCCCGGCAGATTGTCAGCGAAAAGTTGGCTGTCGTAAGTGAAAGCCTGCCTACCGGTGTAGGTAAACCGACACTAGGCCCACAATCATCCATTCTAGGTGAAATGCTGATTATCGGATTGACGGCCGACTCTACCTCCATGCTCGACCTGCGTACAATAGCCGACTGGACCATCCGTCCGCGCTTGCTCTCTACGGGCGGTGTGGCACAGGTAGCAGTACTTGGCGGTGATATAAAGGAATATCAGATACAATTAGATCCGGAACGGATGCGGCATTACGGTGTTACGCTGAATGAAATCATGACTGTAACCCGCGAAATGAATCTGAACGCAAACGGTGGCGTGCTATATGAATATGGTAACGAATACATTGTGCGTGGAGTACTTTCTACCGACCGCGTAGATCAACTGGCACGTGCCGTAGTACGTGGTGGAACCGCTTCGGGTAATGCTCCTATCTTACTGGAAGACATTGCAGATGTACATATCGGAGCAAAGTTACCCAAACTGGGTACAGCATCCGAACGGGGTAAATCCGCCGTACTGTTAACTGTAACCAAACAACCAGCCACCAGCACACTGGAATTAACGGATAAATTAGAAGCATCTTTAAAAGACTTGCAGAAGAACCTGCCACCGGATGTAAAAGTCAGCACAGACATCTTCCGCCAGAGCCGCTTTATCGAAAGCTCTATCGGAAACGTACAGAAGTCCTTGTTTGAAGGAGGTATCTTCGTTGTGATTGTCCTATTCCTGTTCCTTGCGAATGTACGTACAACGGTGATCTCATTGGTTACACTACCGCTTTCATTGATTACTTCACTGGTGACGCTGCATTATATGGGCTTCACAATTAATACAATGAGTCTCGGCGGTCTTGCCATCGCTATCGGTTCGCTGGTGGATGATGCCATTGTGGACGTGGAGAACGTATATAAACGGCTCCACGAGAATAAGTTGAAACCTGTGGAAGAACGACTTTCCATATTGGAAGTAGTATTCAACGCATCGAAAGAAGTACGTATGCCTATTCTGAATTCCACGCTGATTATCGTAGTCAGTTTCGTACCGCTGTTCTTCCTCACCGGTATGGAAGGCCGCATGCTGGTTCCGCTGGGTATTGCGTTCATTGTAGCATTGGCAGCTTCTACGGTAGTGGCATTGACAGTTACACCAGTACTTTGCTCCTATCTTTTAGGAAAAGACAAGAAGAAGGAACAGAAAGAGAGCAGCGACTCGTTCGTAGCACGCAAGATGAAACAGTGGTATGGTGCTGCATTGGCATTCGTACTGGGACATAAGAAGATCGTACTGGGCAGTACAATCGGTTTGTTCGTAGTTGCCCTGGTATGTTTCTTCACATTGGGACGTTCGTTCCTGCCACCTTTCAACGAAGGTTCGTTTACGATTAACATATCTTCCTTACCGGGTATCTCTCTGGAAGAAAGCAATAAGATGGGACATCGTGCTGAAGAGTTATTACTCAGCATTCCCGAAATACAAACCGTTGCCCGCAAGACCGGACGTGCCGAACTGGACGAGCATGCGCTTGGTGTGAATGTTTCGGAAATAGAAGCTCCGTTCGAATTGAAAGACCGTTCACGCAGTGAGTTGGTTGCCGAAGTACGCGAAAAGTTAGATACTATCGTAGGGGCAAATGTGGAAATCGGCCAGCCTATCAGCCACCGTATCGATGCTATGCTCAGTGGTACGAAAGCCAACATCGCAATTAAACTGTTTGGTGACGACCTGAACCGTATGTTTACCTTGGGTAATGAAATCAAAGGTGCCATCCAGGATATTCCGGGTATTGCCGACCTGAATGTGGAACAACAGATAGAACGTCCTCAGCTTATCATTTCGCCCAAGCGGGAAATGCTGGCTAAGTTTGGTATCTCATTACCGGAATTCTCTGAGTTCGTGAATGTATGTCTTGCTGGTGAAACCGTATCACAGGTATACGAGAAAGGTAAAAGCTTCGACCTTACCGTACGTGTACGTGATGATCTTCGCGACGAAATGGAGAAGATACGCAACTTGATGATAGATACCAGTGACGGAAAGAAAATACCTTTGAACTACATCGCAGAAGTGCGTTCTGCCATGGGACCGAATACCATCAGCCGCGAGAACGTGAAACGTAAAATCGTGATCTCTGCTAATGTTGCCGACCGCGACCTGCGCAGTGTGGTGAATGATATTCAGGCCCGTGTGGACAAGGATATTAAGTTGCCCGAAGGGTATCATCTGGAATACGGTGGCCAATTTGAGAGCGAACAGGCAGCAAGCCGCACGTTATTGCTTACATCACTGATGAGTATCGCGGTTATTTTCCTTTTGCTTTATCATGAATTCCGTAGCGTGAAGGAAAGTGCGATTATTCTTATCAATCTGCCGTTAGCATTGATCGGTGGTGTATTTGCTTTGTTGATGACAACGGGAGAAGTGAGTATTCCGGCTATTATCGGTTTTATTTCACTGTTCGGTATCGCTACCCGAAATGGTATGTTGCTGATCAGCCACTACAACCACTTGCAACGGGAAGAAGGAATGGGAGTATATGATAGCGTTATACGCGGTTCAATGGACCGGTTGAATCCGATTTTAATGACGGCATTGTCTTCTGCTCTCGCTCTTATTCCATTGGCACTGGGAGGAGATTTACCGGGTAATGAAATTCAAAGTCCGATGGCGAAGGTTATTCTCGGAGGTCTTTTAACTTCCACGTTCCTGAACGGTTTCATCATTCCGATTGTTTACCTGATGATGCACCGGAAACCGGCGAATTAACATCCATATAACCATTAACAATATCAAATAATGAAACGAATTCTGATATTTAGTATTATCACCTTTTTCCTATATGCGGGGATGCGCGCACAATCGGTCGACATAGACGAAGTGCTGCGCCGCATCGAAGCGAATAATAAAGAGTTGCAGGCCAACGCCCAACTCATCACTTCGCAGAAATTGGAAAACAAGTCGGAGAATAATCTTCCCGACCCAACCCTTTCTTATTCTCACCTGTGGGGAGCAAAAGATAAGGACGAAACCATCGGCGAGCTTGTTGTTTCACAAAGCTTCGACTTCCCTACGCTCTACGCTACGCGTGGACAAGTGAACCGTCTTAAAACCGGTGCACTCGATGCACAATCCACCGCTTTCCGCCAGCAACTGTTGCTTCAAGCCAAGGAAATATGCCTCGACATCCTCATGTTGCAACAACAGCAAAGGCTGCTGGACGAACGTCTGAAACAGGCAGAAGAACTTTCCGCCTATTACAAGAAACGTTTGGAAACAGGAGATGCCAATGTTTTGGAAACCAATAAAATCAATCTGGAATTGCTGAATGTTCGAACAGAAGCACGAACCAACCGCACCACCTTGGAAAACAAATGGCAGGAACTGACTGCATTGAACAGCAACCAGCCATTACAAATCTCTTCTCTCAGCGAATATCCGCTGCATCCACTACCGGCTGATTATGAACAACTGCGTGAAGAGGTTATCGCGTCGGATGCTGCCTTGTGGTCACTGAGCAACGAAAGCGCTGCTGCCCGCAAACAAATTTCTGTCAGTAAACAAGGCTGGCTGCCTAAGTTGGAGTTAGGTTATCGTCGTAACACCGAATCGGGCACTCCGTTCAATGGTGTTGTGGTGGGCTTTTCTTTCCCCATCTTCGAGAACCGAAATAAGGTGAAGATAGCCAAGGCACAATCCATGAATATAGATTTTCAGAAAGAGAATGCGACTTTGCAGGCAGAGTCTTCATTAGCACAGCTTTATCGCGAAGCTCAATCCTTGCAGGCTTCCATGCAGGAATATCAGGAAGCCTTCAGCTCACAACAAGATCTCGCATTGCTGAAACAAGCCCTTACAGGTGGACAAATCAGCGTGATAGAATTCTTTGTGGAAGTTTCTGTAATTTATCAAAGCAAACAAAATCTGCTTCAACTGGAAAACCAGTATCAGAAGGTGATGGCACAGATTTATAAGAGTAAGTTGTAAAAACAGTATATTATAACGAAAGAGGGCTTGAATGTTCAGGCCCTCTTTTATCATTTATTATAGTTTCGTAATTTTCCCCATAAAAAGAATTGCTCCCGTACTCTTTTCCTTAATTACGAAAGCAAAAGGACGGTCTACGTAGAAAGATATAGGAGTAGATGGCCCGGCAGAAGTTTCCAACATTCCACCAACAGTAACAGCCGCTGCTTCAGTACCTTCCTCATCTACATTTACATAAGTAAATTGCTGCAAAAGACCAATATATAACTCGGCAGCCGACATTTTAGAGAAATCGGCCTTATAACCATCAAAGGCGTCCTTCATCCCCATAGCAACCATATCCTCTATGAGCATCTTGTCATACTCCACTTTGAAACGGGGAAGTTTAACCTGCAATTGCCTGCTCGACAAAGCTGCATTCCATTCCTTCCAGTTTTCATAAGTCAACTCGGACAAACTCTCATCTAAAGTCTTATCCACGGCAGGCAATAAGAGCACCATACTGAAAGCTTCATTGCCATACGGCAATTCTGCGATGGAGAATGCTGAGTTCTGAGCATAATTAAACGTTTCTGTCTGATTCATCATGTTCACTTTCTGCTCAGTACCATCAGAATTAGTAAAGTTTTCCTGGCGAGTATCCGATTTTTGGAATTGACTCTTCCAAATGCCTTTGAAGTAGAGTGCATTAATCAAATACATACGTGCATCTTCCGGTATTCTTTGTATAACCTCTTTTATACAATTATTCGTCTGCTCAGCGCACCACCGGTTAATCACATCCTTCGCTGTGGGAGATGTAAAATCAAGTTCCTGTACCTGGGCATCATACATCTTTTTATTCACATCCACAAAAGAATCGTAAACTTTAAAACCTTGTTTCACCCAAATAGAATTGGCGATTCCTAATTGAGTGGTATTATCTAAATCCAATAAAGCTGAAGTTAATTTTTGATTATAGTTATTCAGATCATCAAGAGAGAAAGAAGCGGCAGGAAATCCCAATACGTACTGCATTTCAGTAAGCGTATTGCCCGAAGCTCCGTTAGTAATCATTGATAAGCAAAGTGATGCACTCAATGGAGACACAAAAACATTCGGTTTTTCCTTTTCGGTACTGCACACCTGATCGAAGAAACGGAAAGCAAAGTCTGTACCTTTGTCCATTAAATCTTGTTCCGCACGGGTGAGATTGATGTCTTGACGTGGTTTTGGTTCCGGTTGAGAGGGAGTCTCATCATTTTGACAAGCTGCAAGGATACTGAGTAGGCTTAGCGCAGCAATAGTTTTCTTTAGCATAAGCAATATAGTATTAGTTTTCTATTAAGTTACTCTGTTAGAATAAATGCATAAATTTATAAAATACTGCACCACATTACAAATTAAACATAAATCTTTCCTATCTTTGCTCCCGGTTTTGTTGGAGTATGCCTTTCGGTATACTCCATGAAAAGGGAATTGGGTGTGACTCCCAAACAGTCCCGCTGCTGTGATCTCCTATTGCAGGATTTGCCAATCACCTGTGCCACTGCCAATATTCGTATGGTGGGAAGGCGGCAAATCCGGAGTAAGTCAGAAGACCTGCAAAACCGATCATTTTTTATGCCTTCGAGGAAAGGGCATGAGGTGTATCTATTTTTATAGCTTTCTGTATATGATAAAAGATAATCTATGTCGGTACATCTGGCTACGGTTTTGTTTGTGTTGCCTTGTGTGCTGTTTTTGTGCCAGCCTGCAAGCACAACAGACGGGAGACTCCATTACGGGAAAAGTACATGCCATTCCGGAAGTGGGGATAAAAGGTCGGCGTGTGCCACGGGCTCTCTCAACAACCGCCCCGCTCCAACAGATGAAGAAAACTGATATGGAACGTTTGGGAGTATCGGATGTGGCCGATGCAGTTCGTCATTTCTCGGGAGTCAGCGTTAAGGATTATGGTGGAATTGGTGGATTAAAGACTGTTTCTGTACGCAGTTTGGGAGCGCAACATACAGCAGTCAGCTATGATGGAGTGACTGTCAGTGATTGTCAGTCAGGGCAGGTAGATATCTCCCGTTTTTCGTTAGACAATGTTTCCGAACTGGAACTCAGCATTGGTCAGAGTGATAATATTTACCAGACAGCGAAGATGTTTGCCTCTGCCGGTGCTTTAAGTATCGAAACCGCACGTCCGGATTTCAGTAACCGACCTTTCCGGTTGCTTGCAAATATGAAAACCGGTTCTTACGGGCTTGCTAATCCTTCTCTATTTTATGCTCAGAAATTAAGTAACCGTTTCAGTCTTTCTGCCTATGCTGATTATTTACGGGCGGACGGCAATTATCCTTTCAAAATGTGGAATGGGAATAAACTGATTGACTCCAAACGAAACAATAGTGATATAGAGACTTATCGGGCGGAATTAAATTTGTTTGTAACTCTGAATGAGAAACAGGATTTGAAAGCCAAAGTTTATCTCTTTGATTCGGAAAGAGGGTTACCCGGCGGAGTGATTTATGACAATCCGTATGCTGCCGAAAGACTATATGACCGTAATTATTTCGGCCAATTGAAGTATGAGAACCGATTCTCAGAGAAATGGAAGCTACAAGCAAGTGGAAAATTTAACTTCAGCTGGAACCGGGACTATAATAATGAATCTTCCGGCATTACAGACAATCGTTTCCGCCAGACTGAGACTTACTTATCCGCTACCCTATGGAGCGAACCGGTAAAAGGGTTATCTTTCTCATTAGCACAGGATTTCGCCTATAACTATTTGTCAACAACTTTACAGAACAATCAATATCCGGAACGTTTCACCTATTTAACAGCAATAGCCACACACTATAAAAGCAACCAATTTTCCGCTACCGCTTCTCTGCTGAATACTTATATTACAGAGAATGTACGGACAGGAAAAGCTGCTGCAGACCGTAAACGCCTTTCCCCCGCTGTCAGTCTGTCGTGGAAACCATTTGATTTTGGTCTACGTTTCAGGGCTTCATACAAAGACATCTTCCGTACGCCGACATTCAATGATTTGTATTATCTGGTAATTGGCAACCATAATTTAAAGCCTGAAGTTACCCGGCAATTCAATGTAGGTACAACGTGGAGTTCTACTTCATTGGAATTTATTGACTATCTAAGCCTTTCAGTAGATGCTTATTATAATCGGGTGAAAGATAAAATCGTGGCAGTACCCACTATGTTTATCTGGAAGATGATGAATTTAGGTAAAGTCGAAACCATTGGTACGGATATTAACCTGGCAATTGAAAAAGAATTAGCAGAACATTATAAGTTATATCTCACAGGAACTTACAACTTCATGCAAGCGGAAGATATTACCGACCGTAATTCTAAAATATGGCGGAATCAGATTATATATACTCCGAAACATTCAGGTTCGGGAAGTCTGACTTTTGAGAATCCGTATGTCAACCTTACTTATAACATAATGTACGCTTCGGAACGCTATTCGATTGCCCAGAACATTCCGGAAAATCGTATTAAATCTTACACTGACCACAGTATATCACTCTCGCATACCTTTAAATGGAAGAAGCAGTCACTACGCATACAGCTGGATGCCTTGAACCTGAGTGATAAAAACTACGAAGTAGTCCGCTTCTACCCGATGCCCGGACGCAATTACAAAGTAACAATCAACTATAAATTATAAACTAAAAACAGAAACAATGAAGAAGTATTGGTATAAAACCGCCATGTTGGTTATGGCATTAGGAGCATTTACCGCATGTAATGATGATGACGAACCGAAAGGACCGGAAGGACCAATAGCTCCTGTCAATGGAGCGTATGTCATCAATACAGGAAATAATAAAGCTAATAACGGCACTATACAATGGTACGAAAGGGGTCAGAAAACAATAAGCACAGACTTGTTTGCTGCTGCCAACGGGGCAGGTATCGGTGATGCGCAAGACTTGTGCATATACGGTTCTAAAATATATATCACTTGTACTAGTTCTGCAAAGATTGAAGTAGTAAACAGAGCAGATTTTACCCGTATACAGACTTTGAATCTCTCCAATGACGGACAATCCATCAGTCCACGATACATGACAGCTACCGGAGGAAATGTTTATTTCACCGCATATGATGGCACCGTATCACGCTTGGACACCACGAGCCTCTCCATCACCGGAAAGATAGAAATAGGAGATCATCCGGAAGCATTGACTTCTGCAAATGGAAAACTTTATGTAAATCTGTCAAACTATAACGCAGATGGCACCGGCAAGTACGTGGCGGTTGTCGATATTGCTACTTTCAAGAAAACGAAAAATATAGAAGTACTTCTCAATCCTTATGATGTTTGTACAACCGGAGAAGACGGAAAGGTATATTTCATTTCATGTGGAGATTTCAGTGGAAATCCAGTTCAGACATTACAATGCATTGACCCGCAAACAGATCAGGTTACGGAAATATGCCCAGCCAGCAAAATAGCAATAAAAAATAACAAGATCTATCTCATTTATGCAGAATATTACGAAGATGCCGCTCCCAAAAGCATTTCTGTATATGACATGAATACCAAACAAACTACGCAGTTTGCCAACTACAGCGATTTCTCCAATCCTGGTAATATTGTAGTCGACCCGGCTACAGGAGATGTAATTATCATCGATCAACCCTTCTCTGTTCTCAACGACATATATGTTTATGGTAGTGACGGCGTACTCAAAAAGAAATTGGAAACCGGATACTATACCACTAATATGCGCTTTGTAACTGAATAAAAGCATGAAACAATTTCTTTTCTTTCTAACCTTTTGGGTGACAGTGTTACTTCTTTCCGCCTGTGGCGGAAAGAACAGCACTGCTTCCGGCTCTGCACAAGGAGACACCATCTCACTGCACTATTCTTCGAATCTTTCTTTGGTAGATTACGAAGATTATACTGTTGCGCAGCTACGTAATCCCTGGGATACAGTAAAGATATTGCATACCTATATATTAGTAGACAAAAACCAACCGTTACCCCAAGAACTGCCTCAAGGTACTCTTGTCCGCACCCCACTTAGTAAAGCAGTCATCTACTCATCCGTTCATTGCAGCTTGCTGAAAGACCTCGGTGCCTTAAATAGTATCGGTGGCGTATGCGACCTGAAGTACATCAAACTACCGGATATCGAGGAAGGATGCCGAAACGGAACCATCACCGATGTAGGTGATGGCATGAACCCCAATATCGAAAAAATCATAGACCTGCACCCCGATGCCATCCTACTTTCTCCTTTTGAAAACAGTGGTGGATACGGACGTGTAGAGAAACTGAATGTACCCATCATTGAATGTGCCGACTATATGGAAACCTCTTCATTGGGACGTGCCGAATGGATGCGTTTCTACGGTCTATTATTTGGTAAAAAAGCGGAAGCAGATGCTATGTTTGCTTCGGTAGAAAGAAGCTATAAGGATTTGCAGGAATTAGTAAAGCCCATCTCCTTTGCTCCCTCCGTGATGTGTGATTTGAAAACAAGCTCTACCTGGTACACTCCGGGTGGCAACAGCACCATCGCCAAACTATACTCTGATGCAGGTGCCAACTATATTTTCAGAGAAGATACACATAGCGGCTCGCTCCCCTATCCTTTCGAAGTTATCTTTGAGAAAGGTCAGCAAACGGATTTCTGGCTGATACGCTATAACCAACCCATAGATAAAACATACAAGGAACTGGAAAAAGAGTTTGCCCCTTATGCAGGTTTCCGTGCTTTCAAGGAACGGAACATCTACGGATGTAATACCAACCGGGTCCCTTTTTACGAAGAAACACCTTTCCATCCGGATTGGCTATTGAAAGACTTGATTAAAATATTTCACCCTTCACTGTTGGAAGGCTATGAGCTGAGGTATTACAAAAAACTATCAGAATAGAATTAATGATAAGAACGAAAGCAAAAGGATATATATATGGCATAGCACTGTCGGTCCTCATTCTCGTATTGATGGCTGCGAATCTCTGGTTCGGTTCAATCAATATCCCCGCCGGAGCTGTGTGGAATATTCTCATAGGGAATGAGATAGAAAAAGCCAGTTGGGCTTTTATTATCTGGGAGTCCCGCCTGCCGCAAGCCGTCACGGCATTACTATGTGGTGCCGCACTCGCAGCTTCGGGACTGATGTTACAAACGGCATTCAACAACCCACTGGCAGGTCCATCCATCCTGGGCATTAACTCAGGAGCAAGTCTTGGTGTCGCATTGGTGATGCTGGCCGGTGGAGGAAGCATTGCTACAGGGGTATTTACCTTATCCGGTTTCTTCTCCGTGATACTCGGTGCCTTCATCGGGTCAATGGTGGTAATGGGACTTATCCTTTTCTTTTCGACACTGATAAAAAGCAATATCATGCTATTGATTACGGGTATCATGATCGGTTATATCACTTCGTCCGCTATTTCATTACTCAATTTCTTTGCTACTGCCGAAGGGGTACACTCTTATATGATATGGGGCATGGGGAACTTCGGAGGTGTCTCATTGCAACAACTCCCCTATTTCTCCATTTTCTGTCTGGCAGGTTTGTTACTTTCCATCCTGCTTATCAAACCCTTGAACGCCTTGCTGCTGGGTACGCGTTATGCTGAAAACTTAGGAGTAAACATCCGTCGCACAAGAAATCTGTTACTGATTGCCACCGGACTACTGACAGCCGTCACTACCGCCTTCTGCGGACCTGTTGCTTTCATCGGTCTGGCTGTTCCACATATCTCCCGCCTGATGCTGGGCACGTCCAATCACAATTCACTGCTTCCCGTCACTTTGCTGACGGGTGGTGTAATTGCCTTGCTCTGCAATCTGATCTGCATCCTTCCGGGTGAAGCAGGTATTATTCCTCTCAATGCGGTAACCCCTGTGCTGGGTGCGCCTGTTATCATTTATGTCATTGTCAACCAACGTAAAATACAATACTTCAACTGATGGAGAAAGCTGTTATCACCGCAAACGATTTATGCATCGGCTACCGCCAGGGAAAGCAAGAGAAACGGATACATGAACATCTCTCCTTCCGGCTTTATCCCGGAGAACTGACCTGCCTGCTGGGAGCTAACGGAACCGGTAAATCAACTCTGCTCCGCACTTTGGCTGCTTCGCAACCGGCCTTGTCAGGAGAATTATTTGTACAGGAAAAGCCATTGTCTGCCTATTCCGAAAAAGAACGTTCACGTACCATCGGAGTAGTACTAACAGACAAGACACAAGCAGGCGGACTGACTGTATATGAGTTAGTAGCTCTGGGACGACAACCTCATACGGGGTTCTTCGGCAGATTGAACAAAACGGATCACTCCATCATTGAAGAGGCTCTGGAAGCTGTAAGCATCAGTCATAAAGCCCACAGTTATACTGCAGAGCTATCAGATGGTGAACGACAGAAGGTCATGATTGCCAAAGCATTGGTACAGGAATGTCCGCTCATTCTGCTGGATGAACCGACAGCTTTCCTGGATGTAGTGAGTCGCATCGAAATTATGACTTTGCTTCATCGCCTGGCAGTGGAACAAAAGAAAGCGATCCTGCTTTCCACCCATGACATAGAGCAGGCATTGGTACTGGCAGATAAACTTTGGTTACTTTCAAAAGAAAACGGACTGCAATGTGGAGTAACGGAAGATATGATTCTAAGTCACCGGATGGACAGTTTGTTTTCCCGCAACGATATCCGGTTTGATTATGCACACGGGGTATATTATCCCAAAGTGGATAGTCACCGCTGTATCATTGTGGAAGCCAATGATGAAGTATTGCTGCACTGGACAACAAATGCACTCAACCGTCATGGCTATGCTTGTTCTCCCATTTCTACGTCAGGGACAGTTGATTTGCCATACTTACAGGTATTGTCTGCCGAAGATTTCAGACTGCATAAAGAAAAGGAATACAAATTCCACTCTTTCGAACAACTACTTGCCAATGTCTGACAAAAGCAATGATATTTATATACAAACGCACTGATTCTAACTAACGCTTTATTTCCGATTATCAAAAGAATACAAACTCCAAACTTCTTGTAAACTGAAAAGATGATGTTTTTCTATTATCTTACAAAGAAGCAGAAAAAAAATCATCCGGAAAATGCATGCTCAACTAAAGTTTAAGTTTTTTAGTTTCAGTCCTTCAGTTTTGGTTGTATAATGCCCATTGGAAGGGTATTACGGCTGAAAGATGAAACATGACGCTATCTGTCCGAGCCACAACATATCACCATGAAATAATAACAAGCAATCTTATAACCTATAACAAGTAATCTTATGACTTATAACAAGCAATGCTATGACCTGAAACAAGCAATCTTATATCCTATAACAAGAATCTTGACTATGCCTGGATTCACTTCATAAATGGTTCATCACCAGTATCTCATCCGGCAAGTATCCACTTCGGATACGCCACTCCTGCGGATAAAGATTATTAGCCCGGTTACCGATATTCTTCACAAAACCTAAAGGAACATCCTTATACGTCAACAGCACATAACCGCGTGGAGCAGTACCGGGAAGCACAATGGCTTCCTTACGCAAATAGGCGATAGCCTGTTCATACGAAATTTCTTCACGAGGAAAAACATCGGAAGCCTGCACAATGCTCATAGCAAGGGCATGATTGGGAATCAGGTCCTTTCCTTTCACCTCGGCAAGGGTAACGCCTGCCTGAATGACACGAAGAGATTGTTGGAGTACGGATAATCCGGATATATATTCTTTAGGGAAAGCCGCAATATTCATTCCATTTGCAGAAATCTCATAGTCGTCTGCCGAAAGGAGCCAGGCACGGGCGGCCAATAATTGTTCCTTAGATGCTCCGGCATTAGCTTTAGACGCTGAGGCACCAGCTTTCTTCTTTCCTTGGGAAACAGTGGATTTGTAACGGATTTGTACCATCTCTCCTTCCGGTTTACGAAGTACGGCAAGGAAAAAGCCTTCACCCTTTGTACGGTGAGGCAGAAAACGATATACAGGAAAATCTTCACCAGCAAGCAAGTTTCCGGTAATGTTCCACGCTGTCGGAGCATCTACCGGAAGTATCTCTGCACCGAATTCATCACGCATCCAGCGGATATTTTCTTCATCTTCCTGCGTATTATACGTGCAAGTGCTATAGATAAGCAATCCGCCGGATTTCAGACTGGGCCATATATCGGAGATGATACGTCGTTGACGTTGCCAGCAGATTTCCACATTCTCCGGACTCCACTCGCTGACGGCAACGGGATCTTTACGGAACATACCTTCACCGGAACAGGGAACATCGGTCAGTATGACATCGAAGAAGTCTTCCAGATCAGCGAAGTCTGCCGGATCGTTATTGGTTACAACCACACCAGGATGCCCCCACTTCGTCAGATTCTCCGCCAGGATTTGCGAACGGTTACGAATTACTTCGTTTGCTACCAACAGGCTGCCTGTAGGCAATACACTGCGGGCATGAGTAGATTTTCCACCGGGAGCGGCGCAAAGGTCAAGCATCACGGAAGGCGTTTCACCGATATATTGCTTTAATACTTGCTCCACAAACATGGAAGATGCCTCCTGCACATAGTAACATCCGGCATGAAACAACGGATCGAAGGTAAACGTCAACCGACGGTCGAGATAAAATCCCGTGGAAGACCAGGGCACACGCCCGGAAGAGGTATGAAAAAGACTGAATGAAGAATTGGGTAGTTTTTCTTCATTCAGCCGGATACTTACAGGCTGCTCGTCATTCAGAGCGTCTGTCAGTTTATTATATTCTTCATCTCCCAGGAGGGAACGTGTACGGTCTGCAAAAGATACGGGTAAGTCCATGTGCCAAATTGTTTGTTATTATTTCCGCAAAGGTAATGCAAATCGAATGCATAACTTTCATGCTTGCATGAAAAAGTTATGCTGAGATGCAGCTTATCTTCCTCAAAGGTAACATAAAAAGGCAATACAAGGCAAACCCGCCGGGCACTAAAAACTAAGCTTGACTCCCGCAAAGTAGGAACGAGGCGCTCCCGGACCATAAATGTAACCGGAATCGCGGGTGGCTCCTTTATCAAAATCTTTCTGATAGGAGTTGAAGATATTCTGTACTCCCACATTGAATTGCAGGCACATGCCGGAAAAATCTATATCATAAGCTACCTTGGCACCCAGTTCGAAGAAATCCGGGCTTTTCACCAACAGGTCTGCCGTACCATCCACTTCGGACATCAGATGAGGCACATACATTTGCCCGGTATAATTACCGTTCAGGGCTACCAACAATGCTTTTGTAGGATTGAAAGTGGCAGTAAAGTAACCATAAACATCGGGGGTACGCAATATCCGGTCGCTATGGCGTTCTTCATCCGACAAATGTTCCTTGTCTGCACTCCACTCCTCGGGAGAATCGTACAGACTGCGTTGCACGGTCAGTCCCGCCTGCAACTGGATTTTATCACGCCAAGCGATCTTTCCTTCCAATGTACCACCATACACCTTTGCACCGGAACCGTTGACACGGGTTTGTATCAGATATCCACTACCGTTCGGATCTTCTACCGGTGCTGTCAGTACAAACGGATCGGAGAGTTTCGTGAAGAAACCTTCTATCAACAAATTTGCTTGGAAATCACCGAAGTAATGATACCAGTCCATCGAAGCGTTCACGCTGCGCGAACGTTCTTCTTTCAGATCCTTAGCACGAACGATGGAAATCAACTCGCCTCCCACATTACTAATATGTAAGTCTTCGTCGAAAGCCTGCGGAGCACGGAAGCCTTCGGCATAACTGAAACGGATATTTATGTCCTGCGTAGGGTTGTAGCGGATATTGGCACGGGGACTGAAAATTGCTTTACTCATAATGCTATTCTTGTCCAGACGTCCGCCTATCAGAAAACTCCACTGCTCGCTTTTCCATTCATTCTGCACATAGGCACTCGCAATGTTCACAATCTGTTTCAAGGGATCGGGTGTATATTTATCAATCAACTGTTGCAGACGGTCTCCTGTTGCAGTGGGATCTTCCGCCAAAGCGGCATCCCGGTATTTTTGCATATCCGTTGCTTTGTCGTCCAAATTATCATGATTAAATTCTACCCCACCCGTCAAGTCGGAAGGCATGAAAAAGAGCTTATCAAAATGATAGATATACTGGGCGCCCAATACGCCGGTGAAATCGGTGGTATGCCCATAGGCACTGTAATAACTGTCGCGCACTATATGCTGGGCAGAGGCGTATGCATTGAACGCATGCTTCTGATCCTTAGAGAAGGCACTGAACTTCAAGCCGCCCGTATTGATGGAATGTTCGATCTGCTCCACCAGTCCGGGTTCACCGGAACCATTCAGATTGGCATCTTCGGCAATGTGAGGCGGCAGATCGAAGCGGTTACCGCCACGGCGAAACTCTTCCATGTGATGATATTCCAGATTCAACTTGGAATAGGGGCTCAGCCTATAATAAGCGTTCACGCCTACTGTCTGGTTCTTCAATTTGGGTAATTCGGAAAAACCGTCACCGTTGGAATCCCATGCCGAACGGTGGCGGTTCTGCCCGTAGATGTAAGCTCCCATTTTGTTATCCGAAGATACCAGGGAAAGGTTAAGCGTAGTATTATTGTCAAACGAACCGGAGCCATCAAAATTGGAGATAGAGTGGGCAAACGAACCTGAGTTGCGGAGAGGTTCTTTCGTGATAATATTCACTGTTCCGGCAATGGCCGAAGAGCCGAAAAGAGCCGAACCGCCTCCACGTACCACTTCCACACGCTCTATCATATTAGCGGGAATCTGCTCCAAGCCGTAGACGCCTGCCAGTGCAGAAAAGATGGGACGGGAATCAATCAGTATCTGTGTATATTTCCCATCCATACCATTGATACGTACCTGTGAGTAGCCACAATTCTGGCAATCGTTTTCTACACGTACCCCCGGCTGGAAGACGAGACCCTGCGACAAGGTATGCGAATTGGTCATGTCGAATAGTTTCGGAGTAACGACCTTTACCAAGGTAGGTGCCAGTCGGCGAGCGGTTTCATTACGATTGGCTGTAACAACTACGCCATCCAGGGCTACCATATCTTCTTCCAGTTCGAAATTTTCTTCCAGCGTCTTGCCCCGTTTAAGGGTTACTTTTCGTTCTTGTGGTTTATAACCTACGGCACTGACGGAGAGTATGAACTCACCTTCCGGAAGGTTCTTCAGAAAATAATGTCCGGTACCATCGGTCATAGTTCCGATAGTGGTCCCTTTCAGGGCTACTGTCATATAAGGAAGGTGTTCTCCTGTTTTTTTCTCTAATACGTGACCAATGATATTGGCGTCAGATTTATTTAAATCAATAGCATAAGCGGTGTGGGAGAGCAATGTACACATCACTCCCACCACGAAAAAGATATATTTTTTCATGTAGTTCTAATTTTTAATGGATTTTTTAATAAGGGGAATTCCTATTGTCAATGAACTACAGGTGGTGCACGCAGACTGATGCCGCAACGAACTCGCACGCACTTGGTATGTTCTACAGCCGGAACACTCAGTACACGCAATAAAACAAGGAAAGCCGATGCGGCAAAAAGAATAGCAGGTAGAGAAGAAGCTACAAAAGAAGAAAGGAAGAATATCGTTTCAACCTGCGCTTCCGTATGGCTATGTTCACCTTTGAACGGGTGGGAATGTACAATAATTACCCCATTTACCACATGCGAGTGAGTAAACAGTGTAATACCTCCTAAATATGCGATAAATAATAAAGGAAGGAACCATTTCAATATATTCCGTAACTTCTCCAAAAAGCGTTTTCAAGATATGTTGGCGAAAATAGTACTAATTACAATAACAACCAACCGCATTTAGTTGTTTTAACCGGATATAAAGCAAAATACCTACATCTTATGAGTACAAGAAGTCTGATATTACATTATTATTAAATAAAACTGATCCATTTTTGTAGGGTTATGAATTAAATGGGTACGCGGACGACGCGGATAAGGCGGACGAACGCGGACTTTAATTTATTAATAGTATAGCGTAGCTTTTTAAATCCGCGTTCGTCCGCCTTATCCGCGTCGTCCGCGTACCCATTTGCTTCATTTCTGTAGCTCGTAACTTTATTCATTTCTTTTTCTGATATGCATTATGTAGGAGTGAACTGAAGAACGTAACTTCTTGTGTGATAGCCGACTTGGTGTTCCACTAAGATTGGTCGTAGTGAAACACTAGTTCAGTCGTAGTGGGAAGTGGTTTCAGTCGTAGTGGGAAGTATGTTCAGTCCTAATGGGAATATAGTTCATTGTTGCACCGGAAAGAATCAATCCCACATCCCCCTTTACATCTAAAATGTCTGCAAATACTTTCAGATAATACCGATTTTCTAAAAAAAATATCGTCTCTTTGCAACTTTCTAACTGGCATGATACGTCTAACACACAAAGAAACAATAAAAGATAAAACAAAATATGATTATGAAACGGATAATTTTAGCACTCATCGCCGCCATGACATTATGTTCACTGGTACAGGCAAAAAACAGAACGGTTACAGAAAACGACAGTCTGGGGAACAAAAAACGCGTGATTGAACTGCGCGATACTACCATCGACGGAAAGACAGTAACCGATACGCTCAGCATCATGACCTACGAAGGCAGTAGCTCAGACAGCAAAAGCGATAAAGGATGGAAACACCACAACGGTAGTGGTTGGAACTGGGACTTCGATTTAGGTGGCAAAACCTCTGAAACCATCATTTCAGTTACTGCTATCGTCTTCATCTTCGGTCTGCCGCTACTCATCGTCTTTACGGTATTCTTCTTCAATTACAAAAATCGAAAAGCCAAATACCGCCTTGCAGAACAAGCACTTTCGAGTGGGCAACAACTGCCTGAAGACTTCTTCAAGAATGCGGAGAAAACAGAAGATATCCGTACCAAAGGTATCAAAAACATCTTCATCGGCATCGGATTGTTCATCTTCCTTTGGGCCATTACCGAGAACTTCGGAGTGGGCTGCGTCGGACTACTGATCATGTTCACCGGATTCGGACAATTAGTTATCTATTATACGCAAGACTCTAATAAAAAGAACAACCGGGAGAGATGAGCCAACTCAATGACATATCGTTAGTCGCACAGGTCGTGGTGTTTCGCAACACCAGGGCCTTCGACCAGTTGGTGAAAAAGTACCAGTCGCCCGTGCGACGGTTCTTCCTCAATCTGACTTGCGGCGACAACGAGTTGAGTGACGACCTGGCGCAGGACACGTTTATCAAAGCCTACACCAATCTGGCTTCATTCAAAAACCTGTCCAATTTCTCCACCTGGCTCTACCGTATTGCATATAATGTATTTTATGATTATCTTCGCAGTCGAAAGGAAACAGCCGAACTTGATAGCCGTGAAGTGGATGCCAACTGGAATACCAGTCAGGATGACGTGGGACAACAGATGGACATTTACCGGGCGCTGGCGACACTGAAAGAAATGGAACGAACCTGCATCACGCTCTTCTATATGGAAGATCAGAGCATCGAAAAGATTGCAGGTATCACGGGATGCCCGGCGGGAACAGTCAAAAGCCACCTCTCGCGGGCGAAAGAAAAAATGGCTACCTACTTAAAACAAAATGGTTATGACGGAAACAACTGATGATAAACTTTTGCAGCAGTTCTTCTCTGACAATCGGAAAGAGATAGAAGATAACGGCTTCAGCCGTCGCATGATGCACCACCTGCCCGACCGGTATTACCGGATTTCGCAGTTGTGGAGCTTGTTCTGTTTTACGCTTGCCGTAGTGTTGTTCTTTGTTCTCGACGGCTTGCAGCTGGTGCTGGGGGCCTTACGCGAAACTTTCACCAGCGCCATACAAAGCGGTGCAGCGGAACTAGATCCCAAATCACTGATTATAGTGGCAGTAGTATTGGTCTACTTAGGATATCGCAAGATTTGTTCTTTAGCATAAAGCTCATTTATTCTTGCAATAAATCCGTTTGCCCTTACAATAATTTAATTAGCCCTTGCCTGCATTTTGCAGGTCAAGGGCTAATTTTTTTTAACTGAGCAAACATTTCTCATCAATAAATTGTATCTTTGTCGACTCAATTAGAAAAACTAACTAAGCGTAAGAAGTTTTGAGAAGAATATTATTCATCATATTATCATCTGCATTATTCTTTATAGGAAATATTCACGCGCAAGTCGCCACCAGTGACTCGCTCGTGATGCATTATCTACAACAACAAGGCATTCCGGTTACCGCCAACAATGAAGTAAAGCTTCTGATGAGCGGACGGGAGAAGTTTCTGGATCTCTTCGAAGAAATACGCCACGCCAAACATCACATTCATCTGGAATACTTCAATTTCCGCAATGACTCCATAGCCAATGCCCTGTTCGACTTACTGGCTGAAAAAGTACAGGAAGGTGTGGAAGTCCGTGCTCTCTTCGATGCTTTCGGTAACTGGTCTAATAACAAACCATTAAAGAAACATCACCTGAAAGCAATCCGTGACCGGGGCATTGAAATAGTGAAATTTGACCCGATCACCTTTCCATGGATCAATCATGCCATGCATCGCGATCATAGGAAAATCGTAGTGATTGACGGCAAAATAGGATATACCGGTGGTATGAATATAGCCGACTATTACATCACGGGACTGCCCAAAATCGGTCAATGGCACGACATGCACATGCGTATCGAAGGAGATGCAGTGCGCTATCTGCAAGGTATCTTCCTCACTATGTGGAACCAGGAGACTAAACAGCACGTCGGCGGCCCCGTTTACTTTCCGGATATACCGCAACTCCCCGACAGTATAGCCGAAGAAATAGCCATAGTAGACCGTACACCAAGGGAAACTCCCCGCTCCATCAGTCACGCTTATGCAGCATCCATTGGAGCAGCGCAACATAGCATACAGATTGTGAACCCCTACTTTGTACCCACCAAATCCATCCGGAAGGCTATTAAATATGCATTAAAAAAAGGTACTGAAGTGGAAATCATGATACCTGCCGTTTCTGATATTCCTTTCACCCCGGAAGCATCTTTCTATATCGTACACAAGCTGATGAAGAAAGGGGCAAAAGTTTATCTCTTTAACGGAGGCTTCCACCATTCCAAGATTATGATGGTAGACCGGAATTTCTGTACTGTGGGTACGGCCAATCTGAATAGCCGCAGTCTGCGATATGACTTTGAAACGAATGCGTTTATTTTCGATCCTACAATCACTCACCAGTTGAATGATATGTTTGAACGGGATAAAAAGAATAGTACGCTATTGACTCCCGAAGTTTGGAAAAAGCGTTCAGGATGGAAGAAGTTTGTAGGTTGGGTGGGTAACTTAATGACACCGTTCCTTTAATTATACCGCCGTTCCTCTAATTTTTAATTGAAAATTATTCTATGCTATCTGCCGAAGTTTAGTTACCTTTGGCGAGGCAAAAAAAAGATTGTCCCTTTTGTTGTTTATAATTCGTAATCTGCAATCATGAAACAATATTTAGACTTGCTTAATCGGGTATTAACCGAGGGCGTACACAAGGAAGACCGTACCGGAACCGGTACAATCAGCGTATTCGGACATCAAATGCGCTTCAATATGGATGATGGCTTTCCCTGCCTCACCACCAAAAAACTGCATCTGAAATCGATTATATATGAATTGCTATGGTTCCTGAATGGAGATACTAATGCCAAGTATCTGCAAGATCATGGTGTTCGCATTTGGAACGAATGGGCGGATGAGAATGGTGATCTGGGACATATTTACGGTTATCAATGGCGTTCCTGGCCTGACTACAAAGGTGGTTCCATCGATCAGATCAGTGAGGCTGTAGAAACAATTCTTCATAATCCGGATTCCCGCCGCATCATTGTCAGCGCTTGGAATGTGGGAGATATTAACAACATGAATCTTCCTCCCTGTCATGCTTTCTTTCAATTCTATGTGGCAGACGGACGGTTGAGCCTCCAACTCTATCAACGAAGTGCGGATATTTTCCTCGGTGTACCTTTCAACATTGCATCTTATGCCCTACTGTTGCAGATGATGGCACAAGTGACCGGGCTGAAAGCAGGGGATTTCATTCATACGCTCGGTGATGCGCACATTTATCTGAATCATCTGGAGCAGGTCAAACTGCAACTTTCCCGCGAACCACGGCCGTTGCCGCAAATGAAGATAAACCCGGACGTGAAGAGCATCTTCGACTTCCAATATGAAGATTTCGAATTGGTAAATTACGATCCGCATCCACATATAGCAGGTAAAGTTTCTGTTTAACAAATCATACATCCAATCATGATTAGTATCATCGCCGCCGTAGACCGCAACTTAGGAATCGGTTTCCAAAATAAATTATTATTCTGGCTTCCCAATGATTTAAAACGTTTCAAGGCATTGACCACAGGAAACACCATCATCATGGGAAGAAAAACATTCGAGTCCCTGCCTAAAGGCGCACTGCCCAACCGAAGGAATGTGGTGCTTTCATCCAATCTTGCGACTCAATGCCCCGGTGCAGAAGTATTCCCTACCCTCGAAGCAGCTTTGCAAAGCTGTCAACCTGAGGAACAAGTATATATTATCGGCGGAGCAAGTGTATATAAACAGGCAATGCCATTGGCAGACATGCTTTGCCTGACGGAAATCGATGCAGAAGCACCTCAGGTAGATGCTTACTTCCCAGCTGTAGAGTCCAGAATATGGCATGAAAAAAGCAGGGAATCTCATCTTGTTGACGAGAAACATCCCTGCCCTTATGCATTTGTGGATTATATCCGTAAGTAATTCCTAATCTTCATCCACCTCCACCATGATTGGCATCTGCCGTTTTATGGCTTCATGGAAGGATATTAGTGTTTCTGTGCGCGCTAACCCCAACGGCTGTAATTTATCGTGGATAATACTCAGCAAATGGTGGTTATTGCGTGCGTAAAGTTTAATAAACATATCATATTTACCCGTCGTAAAGTGACATTCCACAACTTCGGGAATAGCTTCAAGTGCCTTTGTCACTGCGTCAAAAGATTCCGGATCTTTCAGATAAATGCCAATATAGGCACAAGTCTCATAACCGATTTTTTCCGGATCGATGACGTACTCCGAACCTTTCAAGATACCTAAATTCGTCAATTTTTGTATGCGTTGATGTATGGCTGCACCGGAAACATTGCAAGCTCTCGCCACTTCCAGGAAAGGAATACGGGCATTATCTGCAATCAATTTCAGTATTTGCTCGTCTAAAGTATCCAATTGATGATGTCCCATTTCTAATTTTATGATTAATAAATAACGATTGCTTCACCGTATTCTCATACGATAATGTGCAAAGTTAGCGAAATTTTTCCCAATAAAAATACGATTTATTACTTTTCTTGCTAAAAAATGAATAAACCCACAGTTACGATAAACAGGGTGAAAAGAAGATAAGCTGCATCTCGGCATAACTTTTTCATGCAAGCATGAAAGTTCTGCGCTCAATTTGCATTATCTTTGCCTATAACTACAAAATTAGATTGTTATGAAAAAATATCTTGTACTTGCATTGTGCCTACTGATGGTTACAATAGGCCATGCGCAAAACTACACTGAGTATTTTGCCGATAAAACATTGCGTATTGATTACATCTTTACAGGAAATGCTGCCCGTCAGAATGTATGTCTGGATGAACTGTCCGTACTTCCATCATGGGCCGGAAGGCGTCATCATTTAGCTGAATTACCTTTGCAAGGTAATGGACAAATCATCATGAAGGATTTGGAAAGTGGAAAGACAATCTATACTACTTCTTTCTCTTCCCTCTTTCAAGAGTGGCTGGAAACGGACGAAGCCAAGGCTGTCACCAAAGGATTTGAAAATACCTTCTTACTGCCCTACCCGCTCCGTCCTGTGGAAATAGAGATCACCCTGTTAAGCCCGAGAAAAGAAGTGCGTACACATCTGACGCACACTGTACGCCCCAATGATATACTTATTCATCAGAAAGGAACCGCACACATCACTCCACATAAATATCTGCTAAAGAATGGTGAAACTGACAAGTGCATCGACGTAGCCATTCTTGCCGAAGGATATACTCCTGCAGAGATGAACGTATTCTATCAGGATGCGGAAATCGCCTGTGAAAGCCTATTCTCACACGAACCGTTCAAGAGTATGAAAGATCGCTTCAATATTGTAGCTGTTGCCAGCCCATCTGATGACACAGGGGTGAGTGTTCCCCGTTTGGGAGAATGGAAACATACAGCCTTTAATTCCCATTTCAGTACATTCTATTCTGACCGTTATCTGACTACCCGTCGTGTCAAATCCATACACGATGCTTTGGCCGGAATACCATATGAACACATTATTATTCTTGCCAATACTGAAGAGTATGGAGGTGGTGGCATCTATAATGCTTATACCCTGACTACAGCTCATCACCCAATGTTCCGCCCGGTAGTTGTACACGAGTTCGGACACAGTTTCGGAGGGTTGGCCGATGAATATTTCTACAACGATGATGTCATGACAGATACCTACCCATTGGATATAGAACCTTGGGAACAAAACATAAGTACCCGTATTGATTTCGCTTCTAAATGGGAAGACATGCTCATTAAAGGTACTCCTATTCCTACCCCTGTCAACGAACAGGCAAAGTATCCGGTAGGAGTATATGAAGGAGGTGGATATTCAGCCAAAGGCATATTCCGTCCCGCTGATAACTGCCGTATGCGCACCAATGAATATCCAACATTCTGCCCGGTATGCCAACGATCACTGCAAAGACTCATTGATTTTTATACCAAATAATAAGAGAAACTAAACTTTAAAGACCAACATTATGATCAGACTTCAACGTATCAGCACCGCTAATGGATTTTTGTATGAGTACATGGAACAGTTAATAACCGCCGCCTTCCCGCCTGAAGAATACCGACCGTTAGAAGAACTGCGCCTGTACACTGATAGCAAACCTCATTTCTATAACAATATTATTTTCCACCATGATACTCCTGTAGGATTCATTACCTATTGGGATTTCGGCAAATTCTATTACGTAGAACACTTTGCTGTTGATCCGGCCCAGCGTAATGGTGGACATGGAAAGAACGTTTTAAATCATTTATGCAAGTTGCTTCAACATCCTATTGTTCTGGAAGTGGAAATGCCGGAAGAAGAAATGGCCCAAAGGCGTATTAATTTCTACAAGCGCCAAGGATTTACTCTTTGGGAGAAACCATATCTTCAGCCTCCATACAGACCCGGGGATGATTATTTACCCATGCTACTTATGGCACACGGAAATTTAGAGTGTGAAAGGGATTTTGAAACAGTAAAAAACTCTATATATCGGGAAGTATATAACGTACAAGAATAAAAAAATAAAGGGTGCCTATTCGAAATAAGCACCCTTTATTTATGTAGTTTGATTTAACTTCTTACTGACGCGGCTGCGCAGAATAGTTAAGTTTCAATGCATAAGCTTTACGAAGAGCTTCTTTGATATCTGTTACGATACCCATTTTCGTATCTTGGTCTACTTTCAAAGAAACAGTCATCTGCGGTTGATCCTCTTCCTTCATACTGGCACGTTCACCAATAATATAGTCTTGGATTTCAGCAACTTCAGCATAGCTGTCGTTCAATTGGATACGACTTTCATTACCCAGTTTCTTACGGAACTCAGCTGTAGGCTTTCCTACATAGATAAACGTAACCAAAGATTTCTTTTCCAGTTTTTCCAACTCAGTAGCTTGCGGAACCTTAAACTCAACCTTTAATGTTACCTCACGCATTGTTGTTACAATCATAAAGAAGAACAACAAAGTAAAGATAAGGTCAGGCAGAGAAGAAGTATTCAACGCAGGCATTTCGCGTTTACCAGTCTTATTAAATTTTCCCATTACTTCTTTTCTCCGTACTTTTTAGGTTCTGCCTCAGAGATTTTCTGAGGATATACATCACGAATTGCTTTTTGCTCGTCTTCGCCCAAAGCAGCATAGTTCTTTCCAAATTTTTCCTGAGCTAATTCATCTCTCAACTCATTGTAAGCAGCTACCAATTCATTCTGAACTGCTAAGTATGCTTTATAGGAAGAACCACGGTCACAACGCAAAGAAACTACATGCTTTTCCGTAATCTGCATAGTTCCGAAGAAGGGAATGTCTTTCGCATGCTTTTCCGGTTTAGACTCATCATTATACGGATTGGCAATGAATTCTTTTGCCTTATCTCTCAACTGATCTATACTAACATATTCTCCACTACACATCAACTGATCGTTCATGTTCAGGAAGACTGTCATTACGTTACGCTCCTTAACCTTATCCGAATCGTCCTTCTTTTGGTCTTGTTCGGGTGGTGGCGGCAAACGTCTTGCCAAACCACGGTCCGTATCCATAGAAGTCGTAATCAAGAAGAAGATTAACAATAGGAAAGCGATATCCGCTGTAGAACTTGAGTTTATATCAGGAACTTTTCTTTTTCCTTTTGCCATTGTAATTACTCCATTAGATTGAGTTCCCTCAATCGATTATGATAATTTCTTTTTAATACTACTGAAAAGCATTGCAAGAACCGTTGCTCCCAGTAAGAAATAAATAGTATACAGGAACATGTCAGTAACCTTCAACCAGAACGGAACATTATCTGTTCCACTATAACCTGGTATATTCATCTGTTCTCCACTACCCATAGACCAAGCAACGATCATTACAATAACCAGTAAAATAACACCTACCAGTGATTTCAGAGCTTTTACAGGATTATCTTTTAATGCGCTACCAAACTGCAAAATAAAACCAGCTACCATTGCAATAACAGTCAAAACAAACAAACCATACATTAAGTATAGCAGACTATCTGTCTGTGCAGGTTGCCACATTTCGGGGTCAACACCTATCAGTTTTGCATCGCCCTGAGCATCTCCACCAAAGTAGAATAAGCCCAATACCACTAAAATAGCAGCGAACAAAACATACAGTACATAATATGATACTCTATATGATAATTTAGCCATTTCTCTTATTTTTTGTATTTCAAGTTATATTTGATAACCATGTCCAACAGAGTGATAGAAGAATCTTCCATTTCGCTGGTCAAAGCCTCAATCTTAGACAGGATATAGTTATAGAATACCTGCAGAATCAAAGCAACGATCAAACCGAAGATAGTTGTAATCAAGGCAACTTTCATACCACCTGCTACAACCGTCGGAGAAATATCACCTACTTGTTGGATCTTATCAAATGCCTGCACCATACCGATTACAGTACCCAAGAATCCCAAAGACGGAGCCATTGCGATGAACAGCGTAATCCAAGAACAACCTTTTTCCAGATAACCAGCTTGTACACCACCATAAGATACGACTGACTTCTCAACTACGTCAAGACCTTGATCGATTCTCAATAAGCCTTGGTAATAAATAGAAGCGATAGGACCTCTTGTACTACGTGCGATGTCTTTAGCAGCTTCTACGTCGCCTTTTTCCAAAGCAGCTTCAATAGCAGCCAAGAACTTCTTTGTGTTGATTTCAGCTAAGCTCAAATAAATGATACGTTCAATACAGAATGCAAGACCGATAACCAAAGCAATAGCAACCAAACTCATGAAAGATGCAGTACCTTCAATAAACTTAGTTTTAATTTCCTTGTGAATACCACCTTCTTCTGCTTCTACAGTAGCATCACCGGCAGGAGCTGCCTGAGCTGCAGGAGCAGCTTGTTCTGTTTGTTCCGCTGCAGGAGCATCTTGAGCCTGAGCAAGTTGAGTTGAGCCAAATGTTAAGACTCCCATCACAGCAACAATTGCAAATAACTTTTTCATTGTGTGTCTAATTTTTAAGATTAATTAATTAATTTGTTTATTATATTCATTTATTGTTTTTGTTTTTTCTTTCATCCTGCGGAGAGACGGGGATTCGAACCCCGGATACCCTTTAGAGGTATACACGCTTTCCAGGCGTGCCTCTTCAACCACTCGAGCATCTCTCCAATAGAGGCCTCTTTCAAAAACGGCTGCAAATTACAAAAAAAATGCGAACCACAAGCGTTTTCAGCTACAAATGTATTCTTTTTTTCGTTCTTGCCCTTCATTCTCCCCGTTTTATCTTTAATAAAATCTCAAAATTAATAAACTTTAAAATCTTTCCGATGTTATTTGAGCATTCCAAACACTTTTAAAGCGTTTTCCGAAGTAACGTCTCCAACAGCCTCAGGAGACATCCCGTAAATTTCAGAAACCTTCATCAAAGTATCCTTCACATAGGCACTTTCATTCCTCCTACCACGATTCGGGACTGGAGTCAGATAAGGAGAATCTGTTTCAAGAACAATTTTTTCTAATGGTATTCCTGCCAAAATTTCCGGAAGGTGGGACTTCTTAAAAGTAACCACACCGTTAATTCCAATGAAGAAATCGGAAAACTCCAATATGCGGGTGGCTTCTTCTGCTGTTCCTGTAAAGCTATGAAATATTCCTCTTAAAGGAGCCTTTTTGTAAGGTTCCAGCACCTTATATATATAATCAAAGGCATCCCGGCAATGGATTACTACAGGGAGATCATATTCCAAAGCCCAATTGACTTGCTTGTCCAGTACTATTTGCTGCTCTTTCAGGTAAGTTTTGTCCCAATAAAGATCCATGCCTATCTCCCCTATAGCAACATATTCCTTAGAAAACTCCAATTCGCGAGCAACTATTTCCAATTCTTTTTCATAATTGGCATTGACAGAAGTAGGATGCAAACCGATCATAGGAAAACAGTATCCTTTATAAATGCTACAGGCTGACAACATTGCTTCAATAGTCGTACTATCAATATTGGGCATAAATATATGAGTAACTCCAGCAGCACGTGCACGTTCAATAACCTGTGGGAGATCCTCTGAAAACTCCTCCAAAAAAAGATGGGAATGTGTATCTATCAATCTCATTCGTTTATTTTTTCTATTCGTTTCTCACCAGTACGATAATAATAAATCAGCCCGTAATCACGACATAATTCCAATCGTTTTTCATTGGGAGAAACATCTTCAAACTTTTTTTCCACCTGATTCCATATATCCAAGATCAATTCATCTGCAGTAGTTCGCATAGCAGAAAGAGAATCTAAACTACGGGCAGTTAAAGCCTGCAAATTTTTCTGTCGATCATAACTATCTGTAAAAATATCATAATGAACTCTAACCTTCGCAATAGTAGGATTATAAATAGGAATTCCCCCTTGAGAAGTCCGCTTGGTTTCTCCATCAATAATTTTTCGTCCCCACTCCACCAAGGCTGCCTCCGTTGATAAATCCGGTACGTTTGAACTATCAGCCGGTAAACCATAATAAGATTTATGGACCGCACGCACCTCCGAGCGAATAACAGCCAAGTTCAATACCTGAATGAAATGAGAGACATACAGACGAGCCATCTTTACATTGGCCTGATGCTTACGCCCTGCTTGCGACTGACGTTCAAAGCACTGGGCATAATACGATTGGGCGGCTTCAAATCTCATCAAGAAATTCCGAGCTTCAGTCAACGTCTTTAAAGAAACTGCCAAATCATAGAGGTTATGGGTATCAGTTTTTGCAACCACTGCTTTCAGTGCCCGTATTCTCGCCTGGTCTGTATTTGGTAATCTTCTATAAGGCATAGTTACAAAAAAGCACAGTTAAACTTCTCTGTGTATCAAGTTTTCTATTATCTTTTTCAGTTCTTCTTTTTTTTCTTCTGCAATACTAACAGCTGCAAGGCTTTCCATTGCCCGGTTGCTATATTCCAATATCTTATTTTCGCAAACTGCTTTTACACCGATCCGGTCATACAGTTCCATCACTGCTGCAATTTTCTCTGCCGGCTGGAAAGTCTCTGCGTTTATCCAGCTATTCAACTGGTTATACTGATCCGCATTCGCATGCTCTAATGCTTTAATCAGCATATATGTTTTTTTATTGCAGAGAATATCCCCACCTATATTTTTTCCAAACACTTTAGCATTGCCATATACATCCAGCAAATCATCTTTCAACTGGAAGGCAACACCTATATGCATACCAAAATCATATAAACGATCAGCATCTTCTACCGAAGCGCCCCCCAAACGAGCTCCAATCTTCAGACTCGCCGCCAATAACACAGCAGTTTTCAGACGAATCATCTCCAAATATTCTTCTGCAGTTACATCATTCCTCTGCTCAAACTCCATATCCATTTGCTGGCCTTCACAAATTTCAAGTGCCGTCAAACTGAAAAGATCCATAACCTCTTTCAGAAAAGCCGAAGGGCATTCTGCCATAAACTGATAGGCAAGCACCAACATCGCATCTCCCGAAAGGATAGCAGTATTATCATTCCAAACTTTGTGAACAGTTTCTTTTCCTCTACGGCGATCCGCACGATCCATCAAATCATCATGCAAAAGGGTATAATTATGATAAACTTCGATACCTGTGGCCAGAGCATAGATACGGGTCACGTCTTCCTCGTACAAATTGTAAGCCAGCAACATTAACACCGGGCGAATTCTTTTTCCACCCATAGATAATACATATTCTACCGGAGCATACAATCCTTTCGGAGTACGCGTAAATTGTAAGCCAGCAATATGAGAATTAAATTTTTCGAGAAGCTCGGAAGCTGTAAACATAATGATAGTAAATTTAGGAGAATAGTGGGAATAAAAAGAGGCTGCCCAAAAGCAGCCTCCTCTTTTATATAGATAACGTATTACTGCAATCTAAACATTACAGGCACCGTATATTTAACGCGTACCGGTTTACCGCGCTGCATACCAGGTTTCCATTTCGGCATGGTACCAATCACACGAAGTGCTTCTTTATCCAGATACGGGTCAACACCTCTTATGACTTTGGCGTCTACAATACTACCGTCCTTGTTAACAACGAACTGTACTGTTACACGACCTTGAGTACCGTTTTCCTGTGCGATAGTCGGATATTTGATATTCTTGCTCAAGAATTGCATCAAACCAGCCATACCACCATTCGGGAATTCAGGCATTTGTTCTACAACCTCAAAAATGGTTTGTTCTTCCGGCTCTTCTTCTACAACTGTTACAGGCACGTATTTCACTTCTACTGCTGTACCAGTTTCCTCAGAAGAAGCAATGACTGTTTCTTCTACATCAGCATCGTCAGCTACGATTTCCAAAGTTTCGTTAATCGGAGCTACTTCTGGAGGAGGAGGAGCAACCTTTTCTTCCTGTTCAGTGATAGGAACCATTTCTTCTTCAAAATAGAGATCAGTAATGGCCTGGCTTGTATCAATTTTGATATCGCGCTTTGTCCATTCAAATGCAATAAACATAAAGGCAAGCACAATAACATAACCAATAAGCATCCAAGTCGATTTCTTGTTCTCCAAATCTGCTTTAGGTGTTTTCTTAATTTCCATAATTATAATATTATTTTAACGTGTTTCTCATTTTGGGCAAATATAGCACTTTTTCCGCAAAACGTTCAGCCGTACTATCTTTTTTAAGACAATATACACCCATTTTTGTTTTTTTTATCCTTCAGAAAGCACACCTGTGCTTTTGTGCCACAAATGTAACGAGATATTTTAAAAATACCGTATCTTTGGCAATAATTTTAAATGAAATGTTGAAAAAGTCATTTATAACAGCGCTACTACTCCTGATTTTCTCCGTTTTACGTGCACAAGACGGAACCAGCGCCTTTCAATTTCTGAAACTCCCTTTTTCTGCCCATGCATCAGCATTGGGTGGAGAAAACATTTCTATTATAGAAGATGATTTGACTATGGCTGTCCAGAATCCGGCCCTTCTTTCCTGCGTAGCGGATAAGACTCTCAACTTGAATTACATGCTTTACATGAATGGTGTCAACGTTGGTGGAGCCGCATTTGCACGTACTGCCGGTGAGCGTTCCACCTGGGCAATAACCGCACAATATGTAGACTATGGGGAGCTTAAAGAAACGACTGAAGAAAATATTGAAACCGGAACTTTCTCCGCCAAAGATATCTCTATATCGGGTATTTATACCTATGATTTAAGTGATTATTGGAGTGGAGGTGTACGCACCAATTTCATTTACTCCCACTATGATAAATATTCTTCATTTGCTATCGGCGTCGATCTGGGATTAAACTACTATCATCAGGAGTCCGATTTTTCCGCCTCGCTCGTTGCACGCAACCTGGGAGGACAGCTTAAAGCCTTTGAGGAACGGCATGAGAAATTACCTGTTGATGTACAACTGGGGTTCAGCAAACGATTGTCACATGCTCCGTTCCGGCTTTCCCTTACCCTACATGACCTCACACACTGGAGTGCCTCAACCACAGCGGCAAACAATTTCGGAAAGAAATTGTTAAATCATATTGCCCTTGGTATTGACTTCCTACCAACCAACAACTTTTATCTGGCAGCCGGATATAATTTCCGCCGCGGAGAAGAAATGAAAATAAACGGTTCCAGTCATTGGGCAGGTTTCACCTGTGGTACAGGTATTCAATTAAAGCGGTTGAAACTGGGAATGGCATACGCCAAATATCATGTGAGTTCATCCTCACTTATTTTTAATTTATCATATACCTTATAATATATAATAGCATAACTCAAATATGAAAAAGATAACTATTGCAATCGACGGCTTTTCCTCTTGCGGAAAAAGTACTATGGCAAAAGACCTTGCCCGTGAAATAGGTTACATCTACATCGATAGTGGTGCCATGTACCGTGCAGTCACTTTATACAGTATAGAAAACGATATCTTTCAGGGAAATGACATCGATACGGAAAGACTTCGAAAAGAAATAGATAATATCCATATTTCCTTTCAATTAAACCCTGAGACCGGACGTCCGGATACTTATCTGAACGGAGTAAATGTAGAAAATAAAATCCGCAGCATGGAAGTTTCTTCCCATGTTAGTCCCATTGCAACTTTAGGGTTTGTACGCGAAGCAATGGTAGCACAGCAACAAGCAATGGGCAATTCCAAAGGTATTGTCATGGATGGACGTGATATCGGAACTACGGTTTTTCCAGATGCTGAACTAAAAATATTTGTAACTGCCACGCCCGAAATCCGTGCACAACGTCGCTATGATGAATTAAAGACCAAAGGACAAGAAGCCAGTTTTGATGAAATACTTGAAAACGTAAAGCAACGGGATTATATCGATCAGAATAGAGAAGTAAGCCCGCTTCGCAAAGCAGATGACGCATTGCTGTTGGACAATACTGACATGACTATTCCTCAACAAAAGGAATGGTTGCAAGAGCAATTCAATAAGATCGTTAAGAGATAAAGGAAAAAGGGTGTAGACTTATGCCGTAAAAGGTGTAGCCATCCAAGACAAAGGGTGTAGCCTTGGACCGTAAAGGGTGTAGCCCTTCCAAAGGTCTGTTTACGATCTCTATATCAACATATTATATTATGGTAAAAGTAGAAATAGATGAAGGTTCCGGCTTCTGCTTCGGTGTAGTCACTGCAATAAATAAAGCTGAAGAAGAGCTAGCCAATGGAGGCACTTTATATTGCCTGGGAGATATCGTACACAATAGCCGTGAAGTGGAGCGCCTGAAAGAGATGGGCCTCATCACTATCAATCATGATGACTTTAATCATTTGCACGATGCCAAAGTTTTGCTGCGTGCCCATGGAGAACCGCCCGAAACTTATGAAATTGCCCGTCGCAATAATATTGAAATCATTGATGCCACTTGCCCGGTAGTACTCCGCTTACAAAAGAAAATCAAGCAAGAATATACTCAAAAAGATACCGAGGACAAACAAATCGTTATCTATGGAAAAACCGGCCATGCGGAAGTCCTTGGTTTAGTAGGACAAACTACCGGAGAAGCAATTGTCATAGAAAAGTTGGAAGAAGCTAAAAAACTGGATTTTACCAGAAGCATCCGTTTATATTCGCAGACAACAAAGTCATTGGACGAATTCCAGAAAATCGTAGAATACATCAAAGAACATATTTCGCCTGATGTCACATTCGAATATTATGATACCATCTGCCGACAAGTAGCCAATCGAATTCCGAACATACGGAAATTTGCCGCTTCACACGACCTGGTATTCTTTGTGAGTGGCAAGAAAAGTTCCAATGGAAAAATGTTGTTCAGCGAGTGCAAAAAAGTCAACCCAAATTCCCACTTGATAGACAGTGCTGAAGAGATAGACAGTTCTCTGCTTACCGGAGCTTCCTCTATCGGAGTATGTGGAGCAACCTCCACTCCCAAATGGCTGATGGAAGAAATTTCTAAGACCATTCAATCGCGACTTACAGGACAATAAGTCACCGTTTTGAAACAACAAATTAACGTTAAATATGAATCACGCCCTCAGCTTTTTGCTATCTTTGCGTCGATTATTTAAACCAAACTAAAAGATTGTTATGGGAACAGTTAAGTGCATAGGTATTTTGACATCCGGTGGCGATGCACCGGGAATGAACGCTGCTATTCGTGCGGTAACACGTGCTGCTATTTACAACGGATTACAAGTAAAAGGTATATATAGAGGTTACAGAGGTCTGGTAACCGGTGAAATCAAAGAATTCAAAAGCCAGAACGTAAGTAATATTATACAATTAGGTGGTACTATCCTGAAAACAGCTCGTTGTCAGGAGTTCACTACTCCCGAAGGACGTCAGATTGCATATGATAATATGAAGAAAGAAGGCATTGATGCCTTGGTTATCATTGGTGGTGACGGTTCATTGACGGGTGCACGTATTTTCGCACAAGAGTTTGATGTACCTTGTATCGGATTACCCGGTACTATCGACAATGACCTGTACGGAACAGATACGACTATCGGTTATGATACAGCTTTGAATACCATTCTGGACGCTGTGGATAAAATTCGCGATACGGCAACTTCTCACGAACGCTTGTTCTTTGTGGAAGTAATGGGGCGTGATGCTGGCTTCCTAGCTTTGAACGGTGCTATTGCCTCAGGTGCAGAGGCCGCTATCATTCCAGAGTTCAGTACGGAAGTCGATCAACTGGAAGAATTCATCAAAAACGGTTTCCGCAAATCCAAGAACAGTAGTATTGTAATTGTTGCGGAAAGCGAACTGACAGGTGGAGCCATGCACTTTGCAGAGCGTGTAAAGAATGAATATCCTCAATACGACGTACGTGTTACTATCCTTGGACACTTGCAGCGCGGTGGAAGTCCTACTGCTCACGATCGTATCCTTGCCAGCCGACTCGGTGCGGCAGCTATTGATGCCATCATGGATGGACAACGCAATGTAATGGTCGGTATCGAACATGACGAAGTGGTATACGTTCCTTTCACAAAAGCTATCAAGAATGATAAGCCAATCAAGAAAGACTTGGTAAATGTATTGAGAGAACTCTCTATTTAATTAGAATATAGTGAAATATGCAAAAGCGCGGATGAAATTCATCCGCGCTTTTGCATTATAGCCATTTTTCTACAATTTCTTCTGTCTTATCCCATAGTTCCTTCATCTGTACATGATGAAAGAATTTCTCTGAGAGCTGTTTAGGATGGCAACTTACATTCAATGTTCCGGTACGTTTTCCCGCATCTTCATCCAGTAACAAACTGATGGCCGTCGCTGCTCCCTGGCGAGGCGTACGTATGAAAGGCCGGAAAAAGATATCCGTCAACGGATCAAACCACATATGCATCGTAATGATTTTTGTGGAAACAATACCCGGATCAGCAGCATTGACAATAATTCCTTTTTCTTTCACCTTCTTCGATAGAGCTATTGTAAACAGAGTCAATGCCAACTTCGTATTACTATAAATTGGAATACGCCAGAAAGCACCTTTCTTTCCACGCAAAAAGAAGTCAGGAAAATCCAGTTTACCAATGGCATAAGTACAGGACACCATATTTACAATCCGGCTTCCCTCTCCCATCAATGGTAGCAATTTACGGGTCAACAAATAGGGAGCTACATAATTGACACTCACTGTACGTTCCAATCCATCTTCGGTGATACAACGTTTCGTTTCCATGGTGCCAGCATTGTTCATTAACAAGGTGATAGCTTCTCCACGCTGAAGAAGCTCATTGGCAAAAGAAGCCGTAGAAGATAAAGAAGCAAGATTGACCGGTACTATTTCCAATGCTATATTTCCTGCTTCCCGCATTATTAACTGACGTTTCTCTTCTGCGATTTCAGGATCACGACACACCATAATGACTTTATATCCGGCGGCAGCAACAGCGCGTGTAATCTCCATTCCCATGCCACCATCTGCTCCGGTTATAACTGCAAGTTTCTGTTTCATTATCCTTTTGCTTCTATTTTTGTAATTTCCCGCTTCAAGCCGGTCGGAAGTTCTTCATTCAAATGCTGATGGCATGCCATTTCAATGGAATACATCCGTGCAATACAGTAATTACTATGTTTACAATTACAGAGTGCTTTCTCCTCTTCACGCATACGGTTGACAAAGCCCGGTTCATTAAGCAGGGCACGTGCCATCTGTACAGCTTCAAAACCATCATTCAGTACCTCATCTATTTTCTCACGCGAAACTAAGCCACCTACATATACCAATGGCATCTTTATTTCTGCTCGAAATTTCAGCGCATCTTCCAGAAAGTAAGCCTCTTTGAAAGGAACGGTAGGTATCATCCACTTCCCTACCATTCGTACTCCATACTTCAGCCACCAGCAATTCATATAATGAGTCATAGAACGGATAGGCATCTGACCACGCATCACATACATAGGAGCCTTACTTACAAAACCTCCACTCAGTACCAATGCATGAGCTCCTGATTGTTCCAGGCGCTTTGCTACCTGCATTGCCTCATCTATTTCCATCCCACCACGGAAACCATCGCGCATATTCATTTTTACCAATACAGCCATGTCAGTTCCGGCAGTTTTCATCACTTCTTCCATCACCATGTCCATAAAACGCATTCGATTCTCCAAGGGCCCACCGAAGCAGTCCTTACGCCGATTGGTATAAGGAGAAAGAAACTGAGAAATCAAATATCCGTGTCCAGCGTGTATTTCAACGGCATCAAAACCAGCTTCACGAGCCAGATTCACAGCACGACCATACGCACGTGCCATCTCAGGCAGTTCTTCTTTCTTCAAGCCACGAACAAAAGTAGGTGAGTAAAGATTGAAACCGCTGGAAGCTCCGACAGGAGTAACACCACAGATGCTTTTGTGCGACATATTGCCGCAATGTCCCAATTGGATAGCCGCAGCAGCACCTTCGGCATGTACAGCATCAGTCAGTTCCTTTAATCCGGGAATGATTTCAGACCGCATCCACAATTGGCGGTCGAACGACAAACCACTTTGGGTGACAGCTGCATAGGCCACAGTAGTCATTCCAATACCACCAGCCGAAACTGAACGATGATAATCAAGCAACATTTGCGAAGGGGCATTACCCGGACACATACTTTCAAATGCCGCTGAGCGGATGGTACGATTCCGTAAAGTCAGCGGGCCAAAAGTTACAGGAGTAAATAACTTGCTCATGAGTATTATTTATGATTTGTGATTTATAAGTGAGAGAAATTAATATAGGAACGGAAAAACACGTTTCCGGTTTCCTACCGCATCTCTAAATTCTTCTTTATAGCGATGCCAGATAGCATTAGCACGAGGAACTAGGTTAGCCACTGTCCACCATAGGAAAACCAGTCCGGAAAGCGACCATGTCAATATAGCCCATCCTGTCCATTCTATAATTTCACCAAAGTAATTGGCAGAGGTGACATAACGATACATCCCCTGCGATGGCAGATAATGCTGCGTATCTCCCGGTTTACGAAGATGGCGGATTACATAATCCGAATACCAGTTGATTCCCATTCCGGTGAAGAACAGCAATACTCCAAGAATAAACTGTGGAGTCTTCAGCCAGTCCGGCATATAAATAGTTTCAGGAGCCAGATAAAAGAGCCACTCTCCTTGCATAAAGCCATTCAGGAGGTTGAACAACATTCCCATCATCATAATAGCAAGTGGCATACGGCTTTTCCCCTTCAGCAGGAAAGGAAACACAAAGGCGCGCTGGAAATAATGCAATTGGAATAAGAGAAAGAAAATTAAAGGAACAATTGAATTATATCGTGCTGAATTCCACCAAAGTAATAACATCACAATAAACACAGGTGCCTCCATCAGCATCCACGCCAACTTATTATTGATAGAAATGCCCCAAGATGCAGTTCGGAACATTCCATATCCCGCTTTGACAAAATAAAGTGCGATAAAAACAAACAGTGCGATAATGCTCATTGCACCCAGAAATAGCTGAAAAGTCCCTTGTTCCATACTTGTTTCGATTTAAGTACAGGCAAAGATATATAAAAAGGGGAGAAAAAGAAAACTTCCTCCCCCTAATTAGTTTACAAATATGTTAGCAAATTATCTCATAAATATAGGGTTATGAACAAAGAGTGATAAGGCGGTAAGGTGATAGGGTGATAAAGTGGCTGCGCTATATATCACAGAGCGTTATCCCGCTATCACCTTATCACCTTACCGCCTTATCACTCTTTTTCCTCCTTTCTTTTTCGTTTTACTCGTCTTTATCGTTTCTTGATAGGTACATAGGTCGTATCTTCAAGTACATTTTTGTATGCCGGACGAATGATACGCTTACCTTCAAAGTTCAATTCTTCATTACGGTGTGCACACCAACCGACAATACGAGCCATAGCAAACAGCGGTGTAAAGATTTCCTGCGGTAATCCAATCATTTCATAAACAAAGCCGGAATAGAAATCAACGTTACTCGATACCGTCTTCCCATTGTTCTTCACGCGACCGAAAGTTTCGATAGCACGTTCTTCCAAGAGCTCAAGGAAAGCAAATTCGCGCTCTTTACCTTTTTCCCGGGCAAGATCACGAGCCAGTTCTTTCAGTAAGATAGCACGTGGATCGGAAATCGTATAAACAGCATGTCCGATACCATAAATCAATCCGGTCTTGTTATAAACTTCCTTATTCAGCATACGGGTAAAGTAAGTGTCGATCTCATCCACACTTGTCCAGTCCTGAATATTCTCCTGCAAATGATGGAACATATCAGCCACCTGAATATTTGCACCACCATGAAGCGGGCCTTTCAACGAGCCGATACCTGCAGCAATGGATGAGTATGTATCCGTTCCGGTAGAAGAAGTAACACGGACTGTGAAAGTAGAGTTATTACCTCCGCCATGTTCTGCCTGAAGCACCAACAAAAGGTCGAGCGTACGAGCATCCAGCTGTGTATAATTACGTTTCAGCATATAAAGGAAATTTTCGGCAATAGAAAGATTTTCCTGCGGATGGCGAATATGCAATGAACGGCCGAAAGTGGCATGGCGCAACATATTATATGCATAAGCAATAATGGTCGGGAACTTAGAAATCAATTCTATGCTCTGGCGCATCAGGTTGTCGCGGGAAGTATCATCGGCAGCAGGGTCAAAACGATACATCTCAAGTACACTGCGTGCCAGGATATTCATAATATTATTCCCTTCCAGTTCGATAATATTCATCTTAGTCTTCTGTTCCAACGGCATATTATCATTAATCAGTTCACGGAAAGAAGCCAACTCTTCCTTATCGGGCAAATTACCGGACAGTAACAGATAAGCCACTTCTTCAAATCCGAAACGTTTCTCTTTAACAAAAGCATGTACAATATCTTCTACATCATAACCACGATAGAACAGCTTACCCGGGATAGGTTTCAAGCCGCCGCCCGGAACACGTTCATAACCCACTACATTACCAATTCTGGTGAGTCCAACCAAAACACCCGTGCCGTCTTCATTGCGCAAACCGCGCTTCACATCAAATTTGGAGAATAATTCGGTATCAATCCGAACCGCTTCCTTCATATCCTCGGAAAGCTTATAAACTAAATATTCCTTCTTCATTTTCGTATCGTTTTAATCGTTAGTATTATTTTTCAATTCTTTCCACTATCTCCCGGGTAAAGGCAGAAGTGGACAAAGAGACGCCGCCGGGCATGAAGCGCGCCAGGTCGGCGGTAGCACGGGCATCAAGGAAACTTCGTTCCAGCGCATGTTCTATCAGGGAAGCAGATTCTTTCCAACCAAAGTATTCGAGCATCATTACAGCAGACAGAATGATGGAACAGGGGTTCACAATATTTTTACCTGCAATATTCGGTGCCGTGCCATGAGTGGCTTCAAAGATGGCATGTCCGGTCTGGTAGTTGATATTTGCTCCGGGAGCAATACCGATACCGCCCACCATGGCAGCCAACTGATCGGAAACATAATCTCCATTCAGGTTAAGGGTAGCAATCACAGAGTATTCTTCAGGAACCAACAAGGTATTTTGCAGGAAAGCATCCGCAATGCAATCTTTTATCACCAGCTTTCCGTCAGCCAATGCTTCTCCAAATTCATGTTCAGCTAGTTCGTAACCCCACTTTTTGAAACCGCCTTCGGTAAACTTCATTATATTTCCCTTGTGTACCAATGTCACGGAAGGCAGATTATTCTCAAGTGCATACCGGCAGGCAGCGCGCACCAACCGTTCCGTTCCTTCTTTTGAAACAGGTTTTACACCGAAAGAAGATGTCTTGGGGAACCGTACTTTCTTCACCCCCATTTCATCATGCAGAAACTTATAGAACTTCTCAGCCTCCGGTGTACCGGCTTCCCACTCAATACCCGCATAAATATCTTCCGTATTTTCACGGAATACACACATGTTCACCTTCTCCGGATGACGAACCGGAGAGTGAATGCCCTGATACCAACGAACCGGCCGCAGGCATACATACAAATCCAATGTCTGGCGCAATGCCACGTTCAGTGAACGGATACCACCACCGACAGGGGTCGTCAGCGGACCTTTGATACCCACCTTGTAATCACGAAAAGCTTCCATTGTTTCATCAGGTAACCACAGGCCACATTTTTCAAAAGCCCGTTCGCCTGCCCACACTTCCATCCATTCAATTTGCCGTTGTCCACTATATGCTTTCTGCACGGCAGCATTCACAATAGCTTGCATAGAAGGAGTTATTTCAACTCCTACCCCATCACCTGTAATAAAAGGTACTGTAATTTTATCCATCTTTCTATCTTGCATTAAGAGCAGAACCGGCACGAAACCAGCCTATCTGCTGTTCATTATACGTATGTTGAGCCTCGAAGCTATCCTTCGTACCATCTTCGTGGTGAAGGACAATCTTAAGATTACGGCCGGGAGCAAAGTCCATCAATCCGATTACCGAAATTAAATCATGTTCCTGAATCTTATCATAATCGGCTTTATCCACAAAAGTCAATGCCAGCATACCTTGTTTCTTTAGGTTCGTTTCATGGATACGGGCAAAACTCTTTGCCAGAATCACACGGACCTTCAGGAAACGGGGCTCCATAGCGGCATGTTCACGACTGGAACCTTCACCATAATTCTCTTCGGCTACTACAATGGAAGAAATTCCTTCGGACTTATACATCTTTGCCGTACCGGAAACCGGACCGTACATATTAGTCGAACGATTCCAGACACTGTTAGTTTCTCCATTGAAAGCATTTACAGCACCCATCAGCATATTGTCTGAGATATTCTCCAGATGCCCACGGAAACGAAGCCACGGCCCCGCCATTGAAATATGGTCTGTAGTACATTTACCCTGTACCTTAATCAGCAACGGCATATTAAGTAAATCGGTTCCTTCCCAGGCAGGGAATGGTTGTAGCAATTGAAGCCGTTGCGAATGGAGATTCACATTGATTTCCACCTTTTCACTGCTGGGGGCTATATACCCTTCGCTACCTTCGGCAAATCCTTTCGGTGGCAATTCTTCACCCACAGGCTCGGAGAGTTTTACCTTTTCACCTTCACGATTCACCAATACATCTGTCAGCGGATTGAAACAAAGATCTCCGGCAATCGTCAGTGCCATTGTCAATTCGGGGGAAGCGACAAAGGCATACGTATTCGGATTACCGTCTGCACGTTTAGCAAAATTACGGTTGAAAGAGGTTACGATAGAATTTTTACGAGTAGGGTTATCTGTCTCACGTTTCCACTGACCAATACAGGGACCGCAGGCATTTGCCATAATTGTAGCACCGACTTTTTCAAAAGTTCCTATCATACCATCCCGCTCTGCTGTAGCCCGTATCCGTTCGGAACCGGGGTTCACAATCAGGGGAGCGGCTACTTTCAGGTGCTTCTCTTCAACTTGGCGGGCCAGGGAAACGGCACGACTTAAATCCTGATAGGATGAATTGGTGCATGAACCTATCAATCCGACTTCCATCTTGCGCGGATAACCGTTAACCAATACTTTTTCTGCAAATTCAGAAATAGGCGTAGCAGCATCGGGAGTAAAAGGACCATTAATATAAGGTTCCAGCCTGGAAAGGTCAATCTCAATTACCCGGTCGTAATACTTCTCCGGGGCAATCATGATGTCGGCATCTGCACGAAGATCACCCGCCACAGAATCAGCCATCTCTGCCACTTCTTCCCTTCCTGTGGCTTTCAGATAAGTAGCCATACGATCATCATAAGGGAAAAGTGACGTAGTGGCGCCGACTTCGGCACCCATATTACAAATAGTTGCCTTACCGGTAGCAGACAAAGAAGCCGTGCCCGGTCCAAAATATTCAATGATTGCATTTGTACCGCCTTTAACCGTCAGGATACCTGCCAACTTCAGAATCACATCTTTTGGAGCCGCCCAACCATTTAATTCACCTTTCAGATGTACACCAATCAAACGGGACATTTTCAATTCCCATTCCATACCGGTCATCACATCCACTGCATCGGCACCACCGACGCCGATGGCAACCATACCCAGACCACCTGCATTGGGCGTATGCGAATCCGTACCTACCATCATTCCACCAGGAAAGGCATAATTTTCCAATACCACCTGATGAATAATACCCGCACCCGGTTGCCAGAAGCCGATGCCGTATCGGGAAGAAACATCACGCAAAAAATCGTATACTTCTTCGTTTGTCTTGGTAGCAGTGGCAATATCTTCCCGGGCTCCTCTATAGGCCTGTATCAGATGGTCGCAATGCACCGTTGAAGGTACAGCAACTTGTTCACGACCTGCATTCATAAATTGCAGCAATGCCATTTGAGCGGTTGCATCCTGCATTGCTACACGGTCAGGGCGGAAGTTTACATAATCTTCTCCCCGATTGTAGTCTTTTACCCCCTTCTCATCAAACAGATGAGTATACAAAATCTTTTCTGCTAATGTCAGCGGACGTTGCAGTATAGCCCGCACGTGTTCCATTTTCCCCTTATAAGAAGCATAAAAGGCCTTTAACATAGTTACGTCATACACCATAATCACATTTATTTTTAGTTTTCCAATATTGTAAAGATTACAAATTAATATAATAAACAAATTAAAATCGTTAAAGGTTTAACAAATTAAAGCTTTTCTTCGTGCAAAAGCGAAGAATGATTACCTTTGTAAGAGATTTAATAATAATATGAGCAATAACCTCCTTTCTCCAACAGACCATCTCCAGAAACAAGAACTGCTCCTGCGTATGGAATATGAATTCGAAAAAGAAGAATTCAAAAGACAGACTGAAACCATGGGTATCGCCCGCAAGGTGAAACGGGGACTCTGTTGGTATCCTGCCACTCCCGGACGAAGTTACTACAATTCACTGAATCAATTAGTAATAGAAATTACACATACGGAAGATACTGATATAGAACATAATTTTGAATTCGGGCGTCCCGTCTGTTTTTTCCGTAAAGGATACGACGAAAAGATCACATATTTCAATTCCATTGGTACTATCAGTTATGCCAACGAAACACGTATGGTTGTTGCGATGCCCGGTGCAGGTGCTATACTGGAAGTGCAATCTGCCGAAAACCTCGGAGTGCAGCTTTATTTTGATGAAACGTCCTACCGCACTATGTTCGAAGCACTCTCCGATGTAATTCGCGCTAAGGGCAATCGATTGGCAGAATTGAGAGATATCATGTTGGGAACTTTAAAACCCGGATTCCGTGAACTCTACCCCGTCCGTTTCCCTTGGCTGAACTCTACACAGGAAAATGCAGTGAACAAAGTACTGAACTCCCGCGATGTTTCTATTGTACACGGACCTCCGGGAACAGGAAAAACAACTACTCTCGTAGAAGCTATCTATGAAACATTGCACCGCGAACCGCAAGTACTGGTTTGTGCCCAAAGTAATACTGCTGTCGACTGGATCTGTGAAAAACTCGTAGATCGTGGCGTAAATGTCCTGCGCATTGGCAATCCCACCCGGGTAAACGACAAAATGCTTTCATTCACTTATGAGCGCCGCTTCGAAGGGCATCCGGCCTATTCTGAACTATGGAGTATCCGTAAAGCTATGCGTGAAATGGGCGGCAAACATCGGGGTAGTTATGAGGAACGTGAAAGCGCCCGCAATCGTATGAGTCGCCTGCGTGATCGTGCCACACAATTGGAAATACAAATCAATGCCGATCTTTTTGACAATGCCCATGTCATAGCCTCCACCCTTGTCAGCAGCAATCACCGTATACTGAACGGGCGTCACTTCGGTACACTTTTTATTGATGAAGCTGCCCAAGCCCTGGAAGCCGCCTGTTGGATAGCTATTCGCAAAGCCGACCGTGTAGTACTGGCAGGCGATCATTGCCAGCTTCCACCTACTATAAAATGTTACGAAGCTGCCCGTGGAGGCCTCGAATGTACATTAATGGAAAGAGTGGTTGCCAATAAACCTAGCACCGTCTCCCTATTGAAGGTACAATATCGTATGCACGAGGATATCATGAAATTTCCTTCTCAGTGGTTTTATAATGGAGAACTACAAGCGGCTCCTGAGATACGATACCGCGGTATTCTCGACTGGGACACTCCTATCAGCTGGATAGATACTTCTGACATGGATTTTAAAGAAGAGTTTATAGGAGAAACATTCGGGCGTATCAATAAAGCAGAAGCAGATTTACTTCTTCAGGAATTAAAAGTTTATATTAACCGGATAGGTGAAAAACGCGTGTTAGAAGAGCGGATCGATTTCGGTATAATTTCCCCATACAAAGCCCAGGTGCAATATCTTCGCAATAAGATTAAAGCAAGCGGTTCACTTAAACCGTATCGCAGCTTGCTCACTGTCAACACCGTAGATGGTTTTCAGGGACAGGAACGTGATGTCATTTTCATCAGCCTTGTCCGTGCCAACGAAGATGGGCAGATAGGCTTCCTCAACGACCTGCGAAGAATGAATGTCGCCATAACCCGTGCCCGCATGAAGCTGGTGATATTAGGAGAAGCCGCCACTTTAGCCCATCATACTTTTTATCACAAATTTCTGGAATATACGGGAACTGTAAAACCACAAGATGAGTCACCTCACCGGGACTAATCTCCTCATTCTTGTCAAGAGCAGATTTACGGAGCATTAACAGAACAAAAGGAATTTAAACCATCTGTTCTTGTTTCGCTGAAACAGATGATGCGTTTACCTCCATTACATTATCTGTTTTACCCCAACAGATGGTATGTTTTGAGCAATTACATCGTATGTTTTACTTCAAAAGAAGATATGTTTTCAACAATTTCATACCTTATTATACAAAAAGAGAGGAGCAACTTACGTTACTCCTCCCATTGTCTTCTTCCCGAACTTAAATCAGGATTACGGTTACAAATATACTACATTAAAACACCGAAATCAAGGATTCGGGCATTTTTATTCTTATCCCCAAGAAGGATTAGTTATTTTCCGGACGCAACTGACGAACCGTAACAGCAGTCTGCCACATTTCGCTTTCGCGCAACTGACGAAGTTCTTCGTTCAGTTTCTCACGGTAATCAGGTTGAGAGTTGCTGTCGATAGAGATCTGAGCCTCATTACCAGACTTAACGCTTGCATACAATTTCTGTACTACCGGCTTGATAGCATCGTGGAACGGAGTCATCCAGTCCAGAGCACCGCGTTGTGCAGTAGTAGAACAGTTAGCATACATCCAGTCCATACCATTCTTAGCGAATAGGGGCATCAATGACTGAGTCAATTCTTCTACCGTTTCATTGAATGCTTCTGACGGAGTATGACCGTTTTCACGCAATACTTCATACTGAGCCAACAGCAATCCCTGAATAGCTCCCATCAATGAACCGCGTTCACCTGTCAGGTCAGAAGTAGCCTCACGTTGGAAAGTAGTTTCAAACAAATATCCTGAACCTACACCGATACCCAATGCGATGGTACGATCCATAGCCTTGCCTGTAGCATCCTGATAAATAGCATAAGAAGAGTTCAAGCCACGGCCTTCGAGGAACATAGTACGCAATGAAGTACCCGAACCTTTAGGAGCTACCATGATTACGTCGATATCTTTCTGAGGAACTACACCTGTACGGTCGCTCCAAGTGATAGCAAAACCATGAGAGAAGTAAAGAGCTTTTCCCGGAGTCAGATAAGGTTTGATAGTAGGCCATACAGACATTACGGCTGCATCAGACAACAAGCACATAATGATAGTACCTTTCTCACAAGCCTCCTCAATGCCAAACAGTGTTTCACCCGGTACCCATCCGTCAGCTATCGCTTTCTCATAAGTCTTACCCGGACGTTGTCCAACGATTACGTTGAAACCGTTATCGCGCAGGTTACATGCCTGTCCCGGTCCCTGTACACCATAACCGATCACTGCAATTGTTTCATCTTTCAAAACTTCACGTGCTTTTTCCAAAGGAAATTCTTCGCGGGTCATTACATTCTCAGTAACACCGCCAAAATTCAATTGTGCCATTTTCTTTTTTAGTTTTTTATTTGTGGCTTGCGCCAGCTAATGATTAATAAAATTATTTCTCTGTAAATATCACTTTCGAACGACAAACGACTTCGCTGCCATTCTTTTTCACTTCAATATCGAAAATTCCGTCTCCCAACTCATCTTTATAGAGCGTAAGCTCGTCACCGTAATAGCTCTCAGCTACATAGGCCATTTCAAAACGACGGATACGATTTTCTTTATACATCTCTATCGGAAACAAATCCATGATATGTTCGATGTAGCGGATGCTGTTCACATGTCCGTTGATGTCGATATCACTGTATTTAGCTTTCAGTGTAGCTACCGGTTCGGTAGAAGTCACTTTGATACGTGAAGGTTTCTCAATAGGGCAAGGTTCATCGCACACATAATCTACAATGCTACCTCCATGCAATGCCAGCAAATCGGCAGGCTTGCGGGTATTGAGGTTAATCATGGCCCATATGGAACGTGCATAACCAATCTTCCTTCCGTCTTTGTCCAACAGGGCAAAGTTACGATCTGTGAAAAGGCGGTACACATTCTCCACCCAAGTCCAGATGGTAAAGTCTTCATACTGAAAAGGCATTTCATCCAGTTCGATGGCAAGGCGGGAGAGTACCCATGTGTAGTTATCTTCATTCAGCGTAGCTATACCAAATCCACGGTCGCTGGCATGGAAGCCGGCACAGTTCAGCAAGTGATTGCCCAGCACCCCCATGGTGAGGCGTCCGGTGAAGTCCACGTGAAAGGGTTCCGCTACGAACTTGTATTTTCCTATCTTATCATTCTCACTCATTGTTTTGCTCCTTCTCTTTTTTCAAGCGATATTTCGTTTCACGGTCGGCAAGGTATTCGTTCACACGTTCGAAGCAGCTTGTGGTGATAGCCACACGTCCTGAACGGACAAACTGAAGTACACAATCAAGAGCACGCAGCTCGTCATAAAGATTAGTGATTTCTTCACCCATACCATTCTTCTCTACGATAGCAAACACAGCGTTCACCTCTACGATACGTGCATTATACTTACGGATCACTTTCGATACCTCCGGTTTTTCTTCCAGTATCGGGGTTGTTATCTTATACAATGCAATTTCGTGCTGATAGATCTCATCATCCGTAAAGTAGTGCGCTTGCAGCACATCTATCTTCTTGGTGATTTGCTTGGTCACTTTCTCAATGGTATCTTTATCCGTCCATGCGGTAATGGTGTACTTATGTACGCCCTTGATGGACGAAGCCGAAACATTCAGACTCTCGATATTGATTTGGCGACGGGTAAACACTGCGGTTACCTGATTCAGCAAACCGGCGAAGTTCTCCGAATGAACGATTATCGTATATAATGTCTTATCCATATTTCAAATTAAGAATTAAGAATGAAAAATTAAGAATGATGAATGATGAATGAAGAATTGCGGTGCAGAAACTGCATCTTTCATTTTTCAGTTCTTTCTTGAAATTCTTCATTCTTAATTCTTCATTATGTTAGCATTCCAACAACATCTGGTTTACCGAACCACCCGGAGGTGTCATCGGCAATACATTGCCTTCTTCCATAACACAAGCTTCCAACAGGAACGGACCATCCGTAGCAATCATTTCCTCTATTGCACCTTTCAGTTCTTCACGCGTCATTACACGACGTGAAGGAATGTCGTAGGCAGAAGCTATCTTCATGTAATCCGGATTCAGCATCGGAGTGAACGAATAGCGACGATTGAAGAACATCGCTTGCCACTGGCGTACATTACCCAAGAAGTTATTATTCAGCAAGATCATCTTAACGGGAGCCTTCTGTTCCATAATGGTTCCCATCTCCTGAATGTTCATTTGCAGACCACCATCACCCATAAATACACATACAGTGCGGTCGGGACGTCCGAAAGTTGCACCGATTGCTGCGGGAAGTCCGAAGCCCATCGTACCCAATCCACCGGAAGTTACCATGCTACGTTCCTTACTATACTTAAAGTAACGGGCAGACATCATCTGATTCTGACCAACGTCAGTAACCAATACAGCTTCATGATTCGTTGCCTCACTTACGGCACGGATCACTTCTCCCATACTCAAAGATTTGCTTGCCGGATGCAATTCAGGACGGATCACCTTTTCTTCCTCTACTTTTTCGTAAGGTAAGAAGCTATCCAACCATTCCTGGTGAGTAGCTGGTTTCAGAAGTGCCGTAACGGCAGCAAGAGTTTCCTTACAGTCACCCAACACGGCAATATCTGTCTTCACATTCTTATCTATCTCAGCAGGGTCTATATCGAAATGAATGATTTTCGCCTGTTTGGCATACGTATCCAGCTTTCCGGTTACACGGTCGTCAAAGCGCATACCTACGGCGATAAGTACATCGCACTTATTCGTATTGATGTTCGGTCCCAAGTTACCGTGCATCCCCAGCATACCTTTATTTAAAGGATGCGCGGTAGGCAAAGCAGAAAGTCCCAACAGCGTACAACCGGCAGGCATTCCAGCTTTTTCAATGAAAGTGCGTAGTTCCTGTTGTGCGTCGCCTAACTCAACCCCCTGTCCCACCAATACCAACGGACGTTCAGCACTATTGATCAGTTCAGCAGCCTGGCACACAGCCTCTTCATCCATTTCGGGAACAGGCTGGTAACTACGGATGTAATCCAACTTGGCAGGAGTATATTCACTTTTCTCTACTTGTGCATTCTTGGCAAAGTCCAATACAACAGGACCGGGACGACCGCTTTTTGCTACATAGAAAGCGCGGGCTACAGCCCAAGGCACATCTTCGGCACTACGTATCTGATAGCTCCACTTCGTGATAGGCTGCGTAATACCTACCAGGTCAACTTCCTGGAAAGCATCCGTCCCAAGGAATCCCGTACCTACCTGACCGGCAATTACTACCAAAGGGGTACTGTCTATCATAGCATCTGCGATACCCGTTATCGTATTCGTCGCTCCGGGACCACTCGTCACCAGGCAAACACCTACTTCGCCTGATACGCGGGCAAAACCTTGTGCGGCATGAGTAGCACCCTGTTCGTGTCGAACCAAGATGTGATTCAATGTCTTCCGATGGTCGTATAAAGCGTCAAATACCGGCATGATGGAGCCACCCGGATATCCGAAAATGGTCTTTACTCCCTGATGTTCCAAGGAACGCATCAATGCTTCAGCGCCTGTTATTATATCTTTCATTCTATTAATGGATAATGGAATTCTATTTCATTTGTCAATTCTCGGTTAATCAATCAGTCTCACTGCACCCTTATCGGCAGAACTTACCATGCTGGCATATGCCTTCAGGCTCTTTGAGACTTCGCGTTGACGGGTGACGGGAGTCATCGGGCGGGCTGCCAGTTCCTCATCCGTCAGTTTGACGTTGATAGCACGTCCGGGAATATCAATCTCGATGATGTCACCATCCTGAATCTTACCGATATTACCTCCGGCAGCCGCTTCGGGAGAAATATGTCCGATACTCAATCCTGACGTACCGCCACTGAAACGACCGTCCGTAATCAGTGCACATTCCTTGCCCAGATGGCGCGATTTGATATAAGAAGTCGGATAGAGCATTTCCTGCATACCGGGACCGCCTTTCGGACCTTCGTGTGTGATGACCACAACATCACCGCTAACCACTTTTCCGGCAAGGATACCATCACAAGCAGCGTCTTGTGAATCGAACACTTTAGCAGGACCCGTAAATTTCCAGATGCTTTCATCCACACCTGCAGTTTTCACTACACAGCCATCCTGAGCGATATTACCTTTCAGTACTGCCAGACCACCGTCTTTGCTATAAGCATGTTCCAAATCGCGAATGCAACCTCCGGCACGGTCAGTATCCAATTCTTTATAATAGACATCTTGCGAACCCAGTACCAGATTGAACTTTCCGGCAGCAGCGCTCTTATATTTCTTCACAGCTTCTTCGCAAACATTGGGGCTGGTAACACCGTATTTGTCGATTACATCTGCCAGCGTCATACCGTCTACACGCTTTACGTTCGTATCGACTAATCCGCCTTTGGCAAGCTCGCTCATGATAGCGATGATGCCTCCGGCACGATTTACGTCTTGAATGTGATACTTCTGAGTATTCGGGGCAACCTTACACAGACAGGGAGTCTTACGTGACAGCATATCGATGTCATCCATACTGAAATCCGCCTCTGCCTCGTGTGCCACAGCCAGGAGGTGAAGCACTGTGTTGGTAGAACCACCCATCGCAATATCCAGCGTCATGGCATTCAGAAAAGCCTGACGGGTAGCGATGCTACGGGGAAGCACACTGTCATCCCCATCTTCATAATATTTATAAGCATTTTCAACAATCAGTTTGGCAGCATCCTTGAACAGTTGCGTGCGATTGGCATGAGTAGCCACAATCGTACCATTACCCGGCAATGCCAGTCCAATAGCTTCGTTCAGACAGTTCATCGAGTTAGCGGTAAACATACCGGAACAACAACCACAAGAAGGACAAGCATGTTGTTCTATCTGAGTCACATCGGCATCACTTACACTTTCATCAGCCGACTTAATCATAGCATCGATCAAATCCAGATGCTGACCGTTCCATTCACCGGCTTCCATCGGTCCGCCTGAAACGAATACAGTAGGGATGTTAAGGCGCATTGCCGCCATCAACATACCCGGAGTAATCTTGTCGCAGTTACTGATGCAAACCATTGCATCCGCCTTATGCGCATTCACCATATACTCTACGCTGTCGGCAATGATGTCACGTGAAGGAAGCGAATAAAGCATTCCATCGTGTCCCATCGCAATACCATCGTCAATGGCAATTGTGTTGAATTCGGCAGCAAAGCACCCCAGCTTCTCAATCTCAGCTTTCACCTGTTGTCCGATTTCGTGCAGATGCACATGTCCCGGGACAAACTGTGTAAATGAGTTGACAATTGCGATAATAGGTTTTCCTAATTGCTCTTTCTTCATGCCATTTGCCATCCACAACGCACGAGCCCCTGCCATACGGCGACCTTGCGTGCTGAACGAACTGCGTAATTGGTGTTTCATCTTCAAATCTCCTTTTAATTAAAAAGCCTTCCTCACATATGGTGAGAAAGGCTCCTAAATTGATATCTTAACGTACGAATACATACACAACCTTTCTCACGCTCTTGATTCCAGGACCACGACGCGAATAATATGCAGGACTGCCAGGTTAATAGATGTATGTAAGTTCATAACTTTATTTACTTTACTGTTTTCGTTAATTGTGCTGCAAAGGTAAGGGCTTTTTTATAAACTCCAAACAATTTGAAGAAAAAAATGAGATTATTATGATTAATCGTAAGAAAACCCCGCATTAAAATCTTATTTTATCACTTATTCAAGGTAAATCTGAGTAATTCGCTACCATGAACAGGAATTATTCAAGAAGGTTCGAAGCATTTAATAATCTGAAAATTACAAGAGCTTGCTCATTCGCCAACTAAATTATTCGTATCTTTGTCCCTTCCAAAAAGAAAAAACAGGAATTACTAACTTAAAAACAGTAGGAATATATCAATGGAAACAGTAGAAAACAAGTACATTACCGTAGCTTATAAATTATACGCTATAGAAGATGGTGAAAAAGATTTCACCGAAGAAGCCACCGCAGAACACCCTTTCCAATTCATTTCCGGTCTGGGTCTGACTTTAGAGTCTTTCGAAGATCAGGTGAAAAGTCTGAAAGCAGGTGATAAGTTTGATTTCACCATCGCTTGCGCAGATGCTTACGGTGACTTTGACGAAGAACATGTAATCGACCTTCCGAAGCAAATCTTTGAAGTAGATGGTAAGTTCGATAGTGAACGTATTGTAGCCGGTAACGTAGTGCCTTTAATGACCTCTGAAGGCCAACGTATCAACGGAACCGTACAAGAAATTAAAGCAGACGTAGTGGTAATGGACATGAACCACCCCTTGGCAGGTTGCGACCTGAACTTTGTAGGTGAAGTAATAGAAAGCCGCCCGGCAACCAATGAAGAATTAGCTGAAATCGCTCGTATGATGAGCGGTGGTGGATGCAGTTGCGGTTGCGATAGCTGTGGTGACGATTGCGGCGACGGATGCGGCGATCACGATCACCAGGGATGTGGATGCGGATGCAATCATTAAGATAATGATTAACGGTGAGTGATTAGTGATTAGCAACTATGCAGCATAATAGCGCAGCTGCTAGTCACTAATCACTTACCGTTAATCACTATTTCCCTGTCATTATCTCCAGCACAAGTTTATCCGTCTCATTCATTCCTTGTGAACCGATCTTTGTCAGGTTACGGATACTTTGATCTACATCTTCATCAATAATTCCCTCTACAGAAGTCACACAGCGGTTTTCCATAGCCATAATGGCGGAAAGAACAGCGGTAGAAACACCAGTAGTCACTTTTAGGGCACAGCTTGGTTTGGCACCATCACAAATCATACCGGTAAGGTTAGCTATCATATTCTGAACAGCATAAGCCACTTGCTCGTAAGTTCCTCCCATCAGCCAAGTGATACCACAACTGGATCCGGTAGCGGCAACCACACAGCCACATAAGGCGGACAAGCGTCCCAGGCTTTGTTTAATATAGATAACCGTCAGATGGCTTAGCATCAGGGCGCGTATCAGTTCTTCTTCCGATTTACCATTCTCTTCAGCGTAAACCAATACAGGCAAAGTAGCAGATATCCCTTGGTTACCACTGCCGGAATTACTCATTACCGGAATCATGGCACCTGCCATACGGGCATCACAAGCTCCTGAAGTATAGGAAAGGATGTGTGAGAAAACACTATCGCCCATCACTTTATGTTCATAAGTGCCACGCAGAATCTTACCCAGACAATGACCATACTCCCCTTCAAACGAACGTTCGGCAGCTATCTTATTCAAACGGGCAGTTTCAAGAATAAAACTTATTTCATCCAATGGGGCATTTAAAGCAAAATCATACACTTTACGCAAGGTAAGTTCTACAGTTTCCTCTTCTTCTTCACGTCCTATGGTATGTTGTTTCTGCAACAGAACTTCCCCATTGCATTCTATATATATAAAGGTAGTATGCCCTCCGGCAATCACAGCGGTTGCCCGGTTGCCTCTGGCTTCACAACAGATTTCAATATACAGTTTCTCTTCTATATTCTCTTTCAATGAAATATGGATGCGTTTTTCTTCAATGAAGCGCTTTCCCATTTCCACTGCATCGGGAGTACTGTCTTTCAACACTTCCAGTTGATATTCCGATTTTCCAATCAGAGCCCCCAACGCAATTGCAATGGGTAAACCAATCATTCCGGTGCCTGGAATCCCCACTCCCATAGCGTTTTTCAGAATATTAGCACTTAGCAACACATTGATGTTTTCAGGTCTCATTCCCAGTGTTTCTGTCGCTTTAGCCACGCATAATGCCACTGCAATGGGCTCTGTACACCCAATGGCTGGCACAACCTCCTGATGTATCAGGTCGATTATCCGTTTTCTCTCTAACTCAGTTATCATTATTTCACGGTTTTTAATGGACACAAATTTAGAAAAAATGTTTTTAATACAGGCGCAAAGTCTTCTATTTCAAAAAAGAAACTTAACTTTGTCACCTCAAATTTGTTATTTCAAAGAGTTAACAACTATAATTATACATTTAGTTACTAATTAAAATTAAAACAAATGAGACTTAAAAACTTACTAGTCTGCCTTTTCTTAAGCACTATAGTGATATCGTGTATTAAAGATGAAGCACCCAATTCAGAAGCTGATATAGAAACGTGCACCCTACCAGGTGATGTATTAAACCGAGATGCCATCATTGAGAATGAGAAAGTGACACTTATTGTAAAGAAAGGAACAGACCTCACTGCCTTAGCACCTCGTTTCACCCTAACGCCAGGTGCCACAGTCACCCCGGAAAGTGGTTCGACTTTAAACTTTACTAATCCTCAGACTTATATAGTAACATCGGAAGATAAGAAATGGCAGAAAAGCTATCGTGTAGAAGTTACTGCCTCTGCCATTACTACCAACCGGTATCATTTCGAGAATGCACGCTTCTACTCCGATGCTTTCTCAAAAGAGAAATATCAGATTTTTTATGAAACCGACCAATATGGAAAAGAGAATATGACATGGGCAAGCGGAAATCCGGGATTTGCCTTAACAGGAATAAAGGGAGATTACAAGATATATCCCACCTACCAGTCGGAAGACGGTTACAAAGGAACAAAATGCTTAGGTCTGACTACTCGCAAAACCGGTACATTAGGCAATATAGTAGACATGCCTTTGGCAGCGGGTAACTTATTCATTGGAACATTCGATGTATCGAACGCCAGGAGCAACGCACTCACCGCAACACGGTTCGGTGCACAGTTTGAGTACGTGCCTACCTATTTGAAAGGATATTATAAGTACAAGGCGGGAGAAACGTTCTACGTAGTGGACACATCCGTCTCCAGCAAACTCAAACCGGTGCCGGGGCAGAAGGATATATTCGACATCTATGCCGTCTTCTACGAAAGCACACAAAGCCTCCCAATGTTAGATGGTACAAATATTCTGGATGAAGCAACAGAAACCATATTAGCAGTGGCACGTATCGATGATGCTAAGGAGACAGACGAATGGACAGAATTCTATATACCCTTTGTATTCCGCGAAGGTAAGAAAGTGGATCCCGTAAAGTTGGCCGACGGAAAGTATAGCCTCGCCATCGTATTTGCCTCTAGTATACGAGGTAACTATTTTGAGGGAGCACCAGGCAGTACATTACTTATTGATGAGGTAGAACTGGGATATGAAGGAGAATAGAAGATAGAATATAAACAAAAAGATAATAGAAAAAGTAATGAGAAGAAACATATTTACCATCTTATTTATCTTATTAGGAGTAGTTGGTACTCTACGGGCTCAAGAAGACCGTAATAAAAGCATCATCCAATCTGCCGTCTACGGACTTGAGTATGAAATAAAAGCCGGATTTAATGTCGGTGGCACTGCCCCATTACCCTTACCCGAAGAGATACGTGCCATAAAAGGATATTCGCCCAACATAAATTTTGCTATAGAGGGAGATATTATCAAATGGCTGGGAGAGAAGAAAGAATGGGGTATTATCCTGGGGCTCCGCCTTGAAACCAAAGGCATGGAAACTAAAGCACGTACCAAAAACTACAGTATGGAAATATTCGGCGATGGTGGTGAAAAATTGAAAGGTAACTGGACAGGTATGGTGAAGACCAAATTCCGTGCATCTTACTTCTCCGTTCCTGTGCTTGCTGCATGGAAGTTAAGCCCACGCGTACGCCTCAATGCAGGTCCTTACATTTCCATCCAGACCAGTGGTGATTTCTCCGGACATGTATACGACGGCTACCTGCGCGAAAATGATCCGACTGGCAACAAGGTAAAGTTTGAGGGAGATAGCCAAGCACCTTATGATTTTTCTGAAGACCTACGCACTCTTTTGTGGGGAGTACAGGCTGGTGTCACATGGCGTGCATTCAAACATCTCAATGTACATGCAGATTTAAATTGGGGATTGAATGACATCTTCAAGAAGGATTTCAATACAATAACCTTTGCAATGTATCCTATCTATCTGAATGTAGGATTTGGATATTCGTTCTAAAAAGAAATTCATACATAAAAGACGGGAGTCACACTTTCAGAATGACTCCCGTCTTTTATATAGCTCAAAAAGAAATATTATTTGTTTCCGGTAAATCCTACAGTAATATCTCCAAGTCCAGGAGTACCGGTTATCTTAATACTCATTTTTAATGTCTTACCGTCAGAATCTCCATCTACAACGACCGGGAAAGTTCCTAATGAAATAGTCACTTCGTTTTCTCCATCAATATCCAATTTACTACCATTAGCCTTTACATCACATCCCTCTACCTTAATATCACCGATAGTAATAGGCCCAAAACTAAAGTTTTTTAATTCTATAGTAACTTTACTATCGCTTTCTTTTGTTACATAGATAGAAGTATTAGGTATGGCAGTTCCTGCAACATCCAACGAACCGGCATAAGTACCAACAATGTCATTAACAGTCAGTACTTTGTTATCATCATCGTCATCGCTACATGCTGCAAACAGACACATGGTACACACAGTAAACAAATAAAAAACACTTTTTTTCATTGGCAAATGCAGTAAGAATTAATAAATTAAAGAACATTCTATCACGTAGAACTTAAATCGGGAATATTCAAAAATCGGGCACATATAATAAAAACTATATTGCCCGATTTATTCTTCTGAAAATATTAGAATAGAATTATAGTTTACTCTGCAGCAACCATATCAATCCCAATCTGCACATCCGTTGTTGCTGCTACAATATCCGTCAGCTGATTTAATATCTGCGTTACAAAAGCAACAGCCAAACTGCCCATTGCACCAGCATTTTCTCTCACCAATTCTATTACTGTAGCTTTCATTTCTTCATCTTCCATAAGTTTGGCTGCTACATTCAATAAGGGAGCTAATACATCATAGCCCAAATAGAAAGCCATATTATCACCATCTTGGGTATAAGATACCGGAATACCATTCGTCAACATAGGCAATACTATAGCAATCAACTCTGGCAGAGCCTCTTCCAAGGAAGCACGAGTATCAGGATTTGCAGTAATTGCCATAATCTGATTTAGATTCAAATGTACCAAAGCCTGATTATTTGCAACCGTATACATGGCAAGATTCAATGGAGAAGTTTTAAAAGCTTCATCAGTTGGGTTATCTTTATATTCAGCCTGAATATTTCCGTCCGGTAAGAAAGTCACTTTACCTAAAACTGCAGATAGTAATTTGGGAATAGTTTGACCTTCAATAGGAATCATAGGAATCATCATCTTAATAATACCTTCCATCTGAACGGTATGAGTAGATTCCCACACGATATGCAACGGAACTGTCGCATCTTTTGATGACAGTGGCACCAAATTCCAAGAAGTATTAGTTAATGCATTGGCAGGCATAGTTACATTTAGATCCAATTTCATAGAACTTGTTGTAGCCTCGCCTTTATAAGCTATTTGAGAACCATTTTGGGTACTTGTCCCTTCAAAAGTAACTTTATCTCCATTAATATTCAAATCGACATTCAATATTGTAGCTGATTCGCCCGGGATTATACCAGTACCGGTAGACTGCCCTGTTGAACGTACTATTCCTGATAAATCCGCGCCTGTACTCGATAACGTTATTACAGCCTTGTCCCCCTGGGGAGTGAACTGAACTTGCTTGCCTAACATGGGTTCTCCACTATAAGTCAAAACTAATCCGTTGTCTTCCGTAAATGTTGTTTCACCAACAGGGCTTTCAACCTTATCGTCATCATCACTACATGACGTAAATAAACTCACTGAACAGATCAATGCAAATGCATAAAATAATCTTTTTTTCATAATCTTGTTGTTTAGTTAATAATAGTCTCCCAGAGCAGGAGATTATGTTCTTTTTTTAATGCAACACTTTTTCGGGTGCAAAATAACAGCTTTTCAACAAAGCGCAAAAGGTCTATTTTACTTATTAGTGTTCCATTTTTAACTTAAGCTATTAAATGTGAAATAACATATTGCTTTCTCTTCTATTAAACACACTCTGTTTTTAGCATTAGTTTTATAATAAAAAAGCCCTGAGATAATAAACAATAAAAGTTATTCAATTGTTTATTATCCAAGACTTTCTAATCAAACCAAATAAGAAAGAGGATTTCTTAACGAAAGCCTCTTTTCATATTAGTTAGTATTAACAAGTATTATTCTGCTTCTTTTTCCTTTAAAGAGCCAGTCGCCAAATCAAGTCCAACAGTTAACAAAGTAGTACTTTTCCAAATATCCTCAAACTCAGTTAATGAACTCATGCCAGTCAAACCTTGTAACAAAGGCCAAAGAGGCAATGGATATCCTCCCATATCCAAGGTTACATCTGCCAGCATTGCTTCCAAAGCCGGTAACATAGGATAAAGAGCAGGCATAAAAATGTCAAATATACCCTTGTCAAGATATACATAAATATCATTAACCTTACTTCCATTTGCCAAAGCTACTTCAGTCATCTGATAACTCAACGGGAAGCCATTTAGGACATATCCTATCAACTTCTCTATATCACTATCTGCAATTTTAGTAAGGTCTAATTTAGACAATATATTATCACTTCCCATACTTGCCAAGAAGCCACTTAATAATTCCTTTATTTGTGCACCCTTCATATTTTTCACCATTTCTACTATTTCCATAATAGCTTCAGGAGTCATACTAGGGTTCTCTGCGTCCTTCATAGCTTCTGCTACAATTGACGGAATATCTAATAATACATAAACATGGTCATCACCTGCATACCAATAAGCTAAATTAGCAGGAGAAGAGAGCCACTCTATTCCTTCAGTAGAAGGTAAATCACCACCTCCTATAATTCCGGATATTATCTCATCCTGATTAATCTCTACCTCTTTTGCATAATTAGCGACAATAGAACCATCTGCTCTAAATTCCACATCTTTCAGAAGTTTTGTCATAATGCCAGATACAACCACAGAACCCATAAGTTGAATATTGTCAGCAGCAAGACCTTCATTTTGACCGGAAGCATCCTTATAAGTGGAGACCCAATTTAGTCTGAACGGAGCATGTGCAACCTTACTTTTCTCTCCCAGAACGATAGCATCACACAAATCCCACTTCTTTACCAAGTTTCCAGCAGCAGTAGTAGTTACTGCAACTTCTGCCTTGCCATCTAAAGTAATCGTTCCTTCAACTCTTACAGTAGTGGAGCTTATCAAATCAGTAATGGCTTTAGTTGTTGTTCCAATACTTTTCTCTCCTTGGAATTTAAAAGAACCATCAGTTCGCTCAGTAACATTCACATTTACTTCAACTTCATCCATACCCCTAACAGCTTTACTCAAAGTAATAACACCATTCTGAGCATCAGACATGGTCAACTTCACACTTGCATCCGGATTACTTGGCATATTAGTCGTTAAGGAAAGATTTTCGGCTGTAATTGCCTGAGAAGGTACTTTCTTCCATGTTGGATCGTCATCATCACCGCAAGCAGTGAACACACCCATTGAACAGATCAATGCAAATAAATAAAATAAATTCTTCTTCATATTTTTCTTGTTTAGTAAATAATAGCTCCCCATCGCTGGGTAGTCATGTCCTTTTTAATTAAATAAGATTTCCGGATGCAAAATAACAGCTTTTAAAGGTATCACACAAGGTCTATTCTAAAAGCGAATTGTTCCTTTTTTAAGATAATGAGATTTAATAATTGCCATTTTACCTAATTTGGGTTGATAACAAAAATAAAAATCCAACGTCATGAAACACTTGCAGCCGCAAGTGTCATCCATAGAAGCTATAAAAAACATCTCATTCCATAAAAAATATAATATTTCTACCCCTTCATGAGAAAAAATCCATAACTATTTGTTATCTTTAGGCATCCAAAAGCTTTTATTCAAAGGATTTGGCATGAATAAACCTTATACATAAACCATTAAAGCAAAAGATTATGTTCAACTCATTCGGCAACATTCTCCGCCTTACCAGCTTTGGGGAGTCACATGGTAAAGGCATCGGAGGCGTCATTGATGGATTTCCCGCTGGTATCCGCATTGACATGGATTTCGTGCAAGCGGAACTGAATCGTCGCCGTCCCGGGCAATCCCTCATCACAACGGCACGCAAGGAAGGTGATAAAGTAGAATTCCTTTCAGGTATCTTCGAAGGTAAATCAACAGGATGTCCCATAGGATTCATAGTATGGAACGAAAACCAACATTCCAGTGATTATGATAATATGAAGGAAGTGTACCGCCCCTCGCACGCGGATTATACATATAAGGTAAAATACGGCATTCGCGACTATCGCGGTGGCGGACGTTCATCGGCACGCGAAACTATTTCACGCGTAGTGGCAGGTGCGCTTGCCAAACAAGCACTCCGTCAGCTGGGGGTACGCATTACGGCATATACCTCGCAGGTAGGCCCCATTCGTCTGGAAGAAAACTATACCGCTTATGACCTTGATCTTATAGATACCAATCCCGTACGTTGTCCGGATCCTGTAAAGGCGAAGGAAATGGAAGAGCTGATTTTCAAGATCAAGGGAGAAGGTGACACCATCGGAGGTGTAGTGACGTGTGTCATCAAAGGATGCCCTATCGGACTGGGACAACCGGTATTCGGCAAATTACACGCTTCGCTTGCCTCGGCCATGCTCAGTATCAATGCTGCCAAAGCATTCGAATACGGTGACGGATTTAAAGGCCTGAAGCAAAAAGGTTCGGAACAGAACGACGTATTCTTCAATAACTGCGGACGTATTGAAACGAAAACCAATCACTCCGGCGGTATTCAAGGTGGCATCAGCAACGGACAGGATATCTTCTTCCGTGTTGCATTCAAACCTGTAGCCACCGTACTTATGGAGCAACATACGGTCAACATAGATGGAATAGACACCACACTGAAAGCCCGCGGTCGCCATGATCCGTGCGTATTGCCACGCGCAGTACCCATCGTAGAGGCAATGTCCGCCATGACCATATTGGACTTTTATCTTATTGACCGTACTACACAATTATAAGAGTGATAGGGTGGTAGAGTGATAGGGTGATAAAGTGACATCACCCTATCACTCTACCACCCTATCACCCTACCACCTTATTATATATATATTTATGAACGAAATACAGAAATACATTTCAGAGAATGAACCCAAGATGCTGGAAGACCTATTCAGCCTCATCCGTATACCAAGTATCAGTGCAAAACCGGAACACCATGATGATATGCTGGCCTGTGCAGAGCGTTGGGCGCAACTTCTGATTGAAGCCGGTGCAGACGAAGCATTGGTGATGCCCTCAAAAGGTAATCCGATTGTTTTCGGACAGAAGACAGTAGATCCTACAGCAAAAACAGTTTTGATATATGCGCATTACGACGTGATGCCCGCAGAGCCGTTAGAACTGTGGAAAAGTGAACCTTTCGAACCGGAAATACGTGACGGACACATCTGGGCACGTGGTGCGGATGATGACAAAGGGCAAGCATTCATCCAAGTGAAAGCTTTCGAATACCTTGTGAAGCACGATATGTTGAAGAACAATGTCAAGTTCATTTTCGAGGGTGAAGAAGAAATTGGCTCACCCAGTCTGGAATCTTTCTGTGAAGATCATAAAGAACTATTAAAAGCCGATGTCATTCTAGTATCCGACACCAGCATGCTAGGAGCGGACTTACCCTCACTCACTACAGGACTCCGCGGACTGGCATATTGGGAAATAGAAGTAACCGGACCTAACCGCGACCTGCATTCAGGACATTTCGGCGGTGCTGTTGCCAATCCCATCAACGTACTATGCGGCATGATTTCCAAAGTGGTAGATGCGGATGGACGTATCACAGTGCCCGGTTTCTACGATGATGTAGAAGAAGTGCCGCAGGCAGAACGTGATATGATTGCACACATTCCGTTTAATGAAGAAAAGTACAAAACCGCTATTGGCGTAAAAGAACTGTTCGGAGAAAAAGGTTACAGTACGCTGGAGCGTAACAGCTGTCGTCCTTCATTCGACGTTTGCGGCATCTGGGGTGGATATACCGGTGAAGGTTCTAAAACAGTACTTCCATCCAAAGCTACAGCAAAAGTATCCTGCCGTCTGGTTCCGCATCAGGACCACCACAAGATTTCGCAAATGTTTGCCGATTATATTCGGAGTATTGCTCCGGATACGGTACAAGTGAAGGTGACACCGATGCACGGAGGACAAGGTTATGTATGTCCTATCAGCCTACCTGCCTATCAGGCCGCTGAGAAAGGTTTTGAAAAAGCATTCGGAAAAAAGCCACTGGCTGTGCGACGCGGAGGAAGTATCCCTATCATTTCAACGTTCGAACAAGTACTTGGCATTAAGACAGTGCTCATGGGCTTTGGATTAGAATCAAATGCCATCCACTCACCCAACGAAAACTTCCCGCTCGATATTTTCAGAAAAGGTATTGAAGCGGTGGTGGAATTCCACATTAGCTTGTAACTCGTAGCTGTAACTCATTGATACGTCGTCCTCAACACCTTGAACTCTGTACGACGGTTAATCGCATTACAAATCTCCTGCTGTTCCGGCGGGAGATTTTTTATAAACTCTTCTGTCAACACATCTCCCTCTTTCAGGAAAGGTGCTGATTTCAACGTAAACTTGGTCACTGTTTTAGGTTGCTGTTCACCATATCCTTTCGGTGTAAGACGTTCCGGATCAATCCCTCCCTTAATAAGATAGCGTACAACAGACTCTGCACGGCGTTGCGAAAGACGAAGATTATAATCATCATTTCCTTTATAATCGCAATGCGCAGACAGTTCGATAGTAACATTCGGATTGTCATTCAGCAACTCTATCAGTTCATCCAGAGCCACTGTAGATTCTGACGTCAGATCAGCCTTATCAAACTCATAAAAAATATTCTCTATCAATACAGGGCGGGTAATGGAAGATAACGGAAACTCAAGTTCATAGAGGCGATCCTCATTAATATTTTCCGTTGCCATTTCTTCTTTGTCATTCAAATAACCACGGCAGGAAGCCAACAGGGCATAACGGCATCCCGGTGCGAGCTCTTGAGTGAAAGTACCGTCTTTCTTCACGTTTATCTTTAAATAAGTACCGTCATCCCCCACCAAAGTGACAAGCGCATCAGAGAGTGCATCCCCCTCCTTATCATACACCAATCCTTTCAAGACATGGTGTACCTCTGGAAACTCAAAACTATAAATATGATCCCAGCCACGGGCATCTCCACGGTTAGAAGAAAAGAAACCCCGATTGGGAGCACCGGGCTCAAAAGTCATACCGAAATCGTCACCCTGTGAATTCACCGGAGACTGCATATTTTCAATACGCCATCGCCCCGTCAGGCTATCTGTTATAGCACGGAAAATATCTAGCCCCCCCATACCGGGATGACCGGTAGAAGAGAAATAGAAAGTACCATCCGGCGAAAAGGTAGGAAACATCTCATCAGCAGAGGTGTTTATTTCAGGTCCCAGATTGTCGACATAACCGAAACCGTCGCGGGTTACGTTAATACGCCACAAATCCAGCCCCCCCTGCCCACCGGGCATATCAGATACAAAATAAAGATAATCACCCGCAGGAGACAACGCCGGATGAGCAACAGAAGAAAGCGTATCATTCAGAATTACACATTTCTGAGGAGCTCCCCACTCTGCCCCGGCACGTTGAGAAACATAAATCTCGGCATAAGCAGGTGCATTGGGCAAGGTCCGGCAGCGAGTAAAATACATTGTTTTACCATCCGACGAAAAAGAGCAGGCCCCCTCTTCAAACTCACTGTTCACTTCCGAAGCAAGCGGTTCGGGTTTCTGCCATTGTTTCTTCTCATTCTGCTTAGAATGAAATATATCAGCACTTTTCATCCCGGTAATACCGTTCAGGTCAGTACCCTTCGCTTCGTTACGGGTAGAGGTGAAATACAATATATCGGGATCATCTCCCGCATACATAGGAGAATAATCGCTCCGGCGGGAAACAAGAATAGGCACCCGTTTTACAATATACCGGGTAGGCTTCTTTTTCCATTCCTGCGCCAGACGACAAGAGATGAGTCCGATTTGTGTCAGAGAGTCTTTACGTTCTTTCCCGGCAGGCAAGGTCTGCGCGTAAGCAAGGTAATTCTCATAATAAGGTATAGCCGCTGCATACTCACCATTCTTACGGAGCATTTCCGCCAGATAAAAATGAGAGAGAGTATCCGGATAACGATAACGGACAGCATTCATATAAGCGCCTTTGGCCTTCAATGTATAATTGATGCGTCGGTAACAATCGCCTTGCTTATAGGCCAGTACGCCCCGTTGCGAACGATCTTTCGGAGAAGTACGGGTATAGGCGGTTTTATAATGGCGGGCAGCATCAAAGTATTCACCACGAGCATAGCTTTGCTCTGCCTGGCGCAAACTCCGCCCCACTCCACAAGAAGTGAGAAGTAAACCGACAGAAAGGAAAAAGAAAAGAAAACGCCTATATAATCTCATGCTCCATTACTTTTCATTGCTCATTCTAATAAACTGAAAAATCGGCAGATTATTGTATCTTTCATCCCTTCTCGTTACATTTGCAGAAAGCTCAGATAGCCTGATGCTCTAAGAGCCTTTCAGACTATCTGTATCCTTATTCCGAATCAAACGCCTGACGAAACGTACATCCGTTCTTCCATTCGGAGCAACCGTAAGCGGTTTTACCTTTAATAATGGTTCCTTTGCCGCACAACGGACAAACTTGTCCCTCAACAGAATCTGTTTGAGCAGAACTTGTTTGAGCTACATCTGCCTGAATATTCCCTGTCTGCGAAGCACCAGCAACCGGTGTGACCGGTTTAGCTTCAGCAGCCTTTTTCCGCGGCTTACTCTGACGCTTAGGCTTGGAAGCTGCTTTTTCTTTAGCAGCTTTCCCGTTCTTATCACCGACAGTCGCTTCCTGCACAGCCTGCACAATCGTAATATGCCGGTTACTGTTATCTGAAAGCACACTCATCACAACTTCGGAAACCATCTGCTTCAGCTCCTCAAGAAATTGTGCAGCATTATATGTTTTCTTTTCAATCTCCCGGAGCTTCTTTTCCCAGATACCCGTCAGTTCGGCAGACTTCAGCAGTTCTTCATGGATAATCTGAATAAGTTCGACGCCTGTGGGTGTAGCAATCAGGTTTTTCTTTTCCTTGCGGATATAATTGCGCTTGAACAAAGTCTCAATAATTGCCGCACGCGTAGACGGCCTGCCGATGCCATTCTCTTTCAAGGCATCCCGCAATTCATCATTATCCACCAGTTTACCTGCGGTTTCCATGGCACGCAACAAGGTAGCCTCTGTATAAGGACGAGGCGGTTGCGTCCACTTCTCATATAAATCAGGCACATGGGGCCCGCTTTCACCTTTCACAAAAGCAGGTAATACATTCTCTTCCTCTCCCGGATCTTTTTCTTCTTGCGACTGTACCCCCGGAGTTCCGAATATAACTCTCCAGCCCGGTTCCAGAATCTGCTTACCGGTAGTCTTGAATTCAATCTCCTCAACCGCACCCAATACCGTAGTAGTGGCAAACTTACAATCCGGATAGAACACTGCAATAAAACGACGCGCTATCAGATCGAATACGCGACGTTCCATATCCGTCAGGTTCTGCGGGTATTGCCCTGTAGGGATAATAGCATGGTGATCCGTTACCTTTGAATTATCAAAAACTTTTTTTGATTTCAGCAAAGTAGTACCATCCAGAGGTGTCGTAAATGTAGCGTAGTCACGCAATCCTTTCAGAATGCCCGGACATTTCGGGTAAATATCATCACTCAGGTAAGTGGTATCTACACGCGGATAGGTAGCCACCTTCTTCTCATATAATGACTGAATAATTTTCAGAGTTTCATCAGCAGAATAAGCAAACTTCTTGTTGCATTCCACCTGTAAGGATGTCAAATCAAAAAGACGGGGTGGAGCTTCTTTCCCTTCTTTCTTGGAGACATCCGTAATTGTAAAAGGAGAGTTTCTGATTTGTTCCAGCAGAGCCATACCTTGTTCCTGACTGGCAATGGGGTCTATTCCCCGGTTTTCCTCTTCCTTCTTGGGTTTCTTTCCGGCAGCAATAGCTTCCTTATTTTTCTCTGCTTCCAGAATCAGTTCTTCTTCACTCTTCCTGATTATGGCGGCGAAGGTAGTATCCCGATATACCGTCTTCAATTCCCAATATTGCTTGGGGACGAAATTCTGTATCTCCAACTGGCGGTTTACGATGAGTGCCAGTGTAGGGGTCTGCACACGTCCGATGGAGAGAACTTGTTTGTTCTGCCCATACTTCATGGTATAAAGTCGCGTAGCATTCATTCCCAGCAACCAGTCACCGATAGCACGGGATAATCCGGCCTCATACAAGGGCTGAAAGTCAGAAGCATCTTTCAGTTTGGCAAAACCTTCACGGATGGCCTCTTCCGTCAATGACGAAATCCACAGCCGCTTCACCGGACAGCGTGCCCCGGCTTTTTGCATCACCCAACGCTGAATCAATTCTCCCTCCTGCCCGGCATCACCACAGTTGATAATCATGTCGGCTTTCTGCATGAGGGCTTCTATCGTATGGAATTGTTTTTCGTAAGTGGGATTGCTGATGAGCTTAATTCCAAAGCGGGGCGGTATCATGGGAAGGCTTCCCAGACTCCATGATTTCCAGTTCGGAGTATATTCGTGCGGCTCTTTAAGCGTACAGAGATGGCCGAATGTCCAGGTCACCTGGTATCCGTTCCCTTCAATGTATCCGTCTCTCCTATCTTTCGCTCCTAATACATCAGCTATGTCACGCGCCACAGAGGGCTTTTCGGCAATACAAACTATCATTCATTATTTTTTTAACGGAGCAAAGGTACAAAAAAGGGGGGAATGATAAAAGAATAAGTAATGATCGATGGAAACAAAGTAGTATTAACACAAATGTCGCCCGAAACCGCATGATATACTTTAGGAAAGATATTGAAAATGAGAAAAACAAAACACATAAGTCCCATTCTCCTCACTTTCAACAAAATCCAAAGAGTTTTCAACAATATTAGAATCAATATACCCAGAAATCCAAAACCATTAAACAAATCCAAATGCAAAACACCTTTTTTATGCATATTTTTACAAATAAAAATTCAGCATCTTATTACATCTGAAATATTATGGAAAACACAATAGCTTCACTAATAAATAAAATTATGAGAAAAATGTTATATCAATTACTTATTTTCACTGCACGTTCTGCACATGTTTTATTTTCAGCCTATCTGTTGGCCTTTCCCCGATTATTCATATCTTTGTTTCACAATGTTTCTCTATAAATTTAATTATGACAAGACTTTGCGTATACCTTATTTTCTTTTTATCAGCATTTCCAATATATGCTCAGTTCTCAAACACAATAAACTTTGTCCACATTGGGCTTGAGCAAGGATTATCACAAAGTACGATACTTGACATTGTACAAGATGATCGAGGAAATATGTGGTTTGCCACCTACGATGGCCTAAACAAATATGACGGATATACTTTTACCGTATATCAGCACAATGAGAATTATACAGCCAGTATATCGGGAGATATTATACGAACTCTCAAAATAGATAGTCAAAAAAGGCTTTGGGCGGGAACTGAAGAAGGACTTTCGCTCTATGCTTCGGGCAGAGATCATTTTGTGAATTTCTATCCAATTAAAGATGAACATATACCGATTATTGATATTGAAGAAATTAATTCAGAAGAGCTCCTCATATGTACAGAAAAAGGGATATTTCTTTTTAACACAGAAAGTCATACATTCAGCGTTGAAAAACTTCCAACATCTTTAGTATCACTTTCCGCCACATGTCTCAAAAGAGAAGGAGATAATGTCTACATCGGCACCCCACGCCAAGGTGTATTTATTTACTCCATATCCGGCAACACATTAAAAAAATTTCCTATTCCACAACTAAGAGAGACGGAAATATTAGCTATTTTGCAACAATCTTCTACTCGTCTATGGGTAGCAACAGAAGGTAAAGGACTTTTCCGCATCAATCCACAGACATTAGCAACCAGCATATATCGTAAGGGAGGGGAACATCAACTCAGTTCTGATTATGTACGTGTACTTGCCACTGATCAGCAAAATCAATTATGGGTAGGAACTTTTACCGCGCTCAATATTTACAACGAAGAAAAAGACACTTTCACCACCTATGACCGAGATCTGCAAAAACAAACAAGTTTATCACAAACCTCCGTTCGCAGTATCTTTATGGACTCTCAAGGAGGCATGTGGGTTGGCACTTACTTTGGAGGTCTGAACTACTATCACCCTCTCAAAAGTTGTTTCCAAAACATACGATATATGTCTGAGCGGAACTCGCTAAACGATAATGTAATCACATGCATCATAGAAGATAAACAAAAAGGGCTATGGATAGGTACTAACGGCGGAGGAGTGAACCACTACAACAAAGAAACAAACACCTTTACCCATTACACTCAAAAAGAAGGATTAGGATCAAATGATATAAAAACAATCTATATAGACGAAACTAAAAATTTAGTTTATATTGGTACACATGCCGGAGGGATTAGTATCCTGCACCGCCATTCCAAACGCATTGAAACGTACAATTCCAATATAAAACACGCATATTCCATAGTGCCAGCCAACAACGGAGACCTTTGGATAAGTACACTTGATTCTATTGTACGCTTTAATCCACATAAGAAGACATTCATAACTTGTGCCACTGACCAAGACAAAAAGGCAATAAAAACGAATCATATTACTACTATTTTCCGCGACAGCGAACAGCACTTGTGGCTCTGCGGCGAAAAAGGGATTAGTACCTATATTGAAATCGGAGATGAGCTAAAGAGTATTTTATTATTGCCTGAAGGTTCTTCGGTCAATCACAATTTTGTCAACAGTATATACGAATCTCACAACGGCCTTTTTTGGATAAGCACCCGAAGTGGCCTATATCGTTTTGATACAAACAAAAAAGAACTCAAGCAATATACCACAGCCAACGGACTTCCTAACAACATAGTGCACGGAGTTTTAGAAGACTCTTATGGCGAACTCTGGATAAGCACCAACAAAGGATTAAGTCGCTTCCAACCACAAACAGAAAAAATCAGAAATTACACGGATAACGATGGATTGCAAAGTAATCAATTCACCAACAATTCGTGCTGCCACACTGAAAATGGAGAAATGTACTTCGGAGGAATCAATGGTATAACCTCCTTTCATCCTGATCAATTAATGGACAATCCTTATACTCCACCAGTCGTTATCAAGCGATTGCGGCTTTTCAATAAAACAATCCTTCCCGGAGACGATTCCGGTATACTACAAAAGAATATTAACCCGTTGGCGGAATTAAATAAGCGCATATTTAAGTCTGCCAATAGGTTTGTTGT
>OHIB01000087.1_pt1 | contig 84719 bp, 58 predicted proteins | sample 1568181 | NCBI WGS metagenome assembly OHIB01 (sample SAMEA3879506, study PRJEB24766) | human gut metagenome | biome: human-associated habitat; feature: feces | place: USA | collected 1985/1987
ACAACGCCGTGCAGCTCATGGCCATCGCCGAGCACCCCTATTACGGGTCGTTCGGTTACCACGTGTCGAGTTTCTTCGCACCCGCATCGCGCTGCGGCACGCCCGAGGAGCTGAAGGAGCTGGTGCGCCGCGCCCACGAGCTGGGGCTGGCGGTCATCATGGATCTGGTGCATGCCCACTATGTCCGCAACCTCAACGAAGGCATCGACGAACTGGACGGCACCGACCATCTGTACTCGCTGCCCGGCAAGGCCGGCTACCAGCCCTACTGGGACTCGAAGCTCTTCGACTACGGCAAGGACGAGGTACAGCATTTCCTGCTGTCGAACGTCAAGTACTGGCTCGACGAGTTCCATTTCGACGGCTACCGCTTCGACGGCGTGACGTCGATGATCTACCACCACCACGGCTATGTCGACTTCGACTGCCGCGAACGCTTCTTCGACGAGGGGGTCAACCGCGACGCGCTGACCTACCTGACGCTCGCCAACCGCCTGGTGCACGACTTCCGGCCGGCGGCCGTGACCATCGCCGAGGACGTGAGCGGAATGCCGGGCATGTGCATCCCCATCGCCGACGGCGGCATCGGGTTCGACTACCGGCTGGGGATGGCGATCCCCGACTTCTGGATCAAGGAGCTGAAGGAGGTGCCCGACGAGGAGTGGAACATATGGGAAATGTGGGACGTCATGACCAACCGCCTGCCCGAAGTGAAAACCGTGGCCTATGCCGAATCGCACGACCAGGCGCTGGTGGGCGACAAGACGCTGGCATTCCGGCTGATGGACAAGGAGATGTATTTCCACATGGACAAGGCGTCGGAGAATATCGTGATCGACCGCGGCATGGCGCTGCACAAGATGATCCGCCTGATGACCATCTCGACGGGCGGGCAGGCCTACCTCAACTTCATGGGCAACGAGTTCGGGCACCCCGAGTGGATCGACTTCCCGCGCGAAGGCAACGGCTGGAGCTACGCCCACGCCCGGCGGCAATGGTCGCTGGCGAAGAACGGGTTCCTGCGCTACTCGTGGCTGGGGGATTTCGACAAGGCGATGATAAAGCTGGTGAAGCGTTACAAGGTACTCGCGGACGGTTATGCCTGGAACCTCGCGATGGACGAGTGCAACAAGACGATGGTTTTCTCGCACGGCGACCTGCTGTTCGTATTCAACTGGCACCCCACGGCCTCGATCCCCGACTACGAACTGCCCGTGCAGGCGCCGGGCAAGTATGTGCCCGTGCTCTCGACCGACGAGCGGCGTTTCGGAGGGCAGCAGCGGCAGGCGATGGACGCCGAGCATTTCTCGTTCCCGGCACGCGACGGAGACAACACCGAACGGCCCCATATCCGCATCTACAACACCTCGCGCACGGCCACGGTTTACCTGCGGAAAAAATAGCGGCGGGTGCGTCCTCCGCACCGACGAAAACCCGCCGGAGATGACAAACAGCACGGCCTGTCCCCGCATGGGACAGGCCGTGCTGTTTTATCCTCGGGCAGGGATAACCCTTACCGGACGGAAAGGGCAGGCTCCGGGTCGCGCAACCGCGGTTGCCGGCAAAGAGGCGGGCTTTCGGGCCGCAACGCTCCCGGTCTGAGGCAGTTTGTCGGCCGGGAAAGGCGCATTCCGGGCAGGGCAACAGTGTTTGTCGGCCGCAAAAGGCGGGCTTGGGGCGCGCAACAGCGTTGGTCGGCCGCAAAAGGCAGGCTGCGGGCAGGGCTGCAACGCTTGTCGGTCGCAAATGGCGGGCTTGGGACGCGCAACGGCGTTGGTCGGCCGGAAAAGGAGGCCGCCGGACGGGGAGAAAGGTTCCCGGACGGACAAGCGCTACACCTCTACGGCAACCTGTCGGCGGGATAGGACACGCCCAGCTGGCGGCGCACCTGGTCGATGATCTCCATCGTCACGAGCGAGTTTTCGTGGCTGTTGACGGTGGATTCTATCCGTCCCTGTTCGATGAGGTCGATGAACTCCGCGACCTCATAATAATAGGTATCCTTCTCCAGGGGGAGCCCGACGCTGTGGCGGACGGGGGCGTCGCCCCGCCCCGAAGCGGCCGCCGGGCGCGGAAGGTACGCCACGTCGCGGATGGTGTGGATGGCGTCCAGCAACAGGTTGCCCTCCTCGCCCTGGATCTCGGACGGAAGCGACGAATTGGCGATCTTGGAGTAGAGCACCGTGGCATTCATCCCCTCGTAGCGGAAATTGACGGCGCCCTGCCCGTCGGCACCCGAGGAGAGGACGATGCCCTGCGCTTCGACCTCCAGCGGACGCCCGAACAGCGCGACCATCGGATAGACGGTATAGACCCCGATGTCCATCATGGCGCCGTTCGACAGTTCGGGGTTAAAGGCGTTGAGCACGATCCCCTGCCGGAACTTGTCGTAGCGCGAGGAGTACTGGCAGAAGCTGGCGAAATAGCGGCGGATCGTCCCGAGCCGGGGCAGGTACTCCTGCACGACGCGGAAATTGGGGTTGAGCGTCGAGATCATGGCCTCCATGAGCGTGACGCCGCATTCGCGGGCGACAGCGACCATCTGCCGCGCCTCGCGGGCATTGGAGGCCAGGGGCTTCTCGCACAGCACGTGCTTGCCGTGGCGCATGCAGAGGATGCTCTGCGAAGCGTGCAGGAAATTGGGCGTGGCGATGTAAACGGCGTCGACGAGCGGGCTTGCCGCCATCTGCCCGAGCGAGGTGAAGGTGTGCGGGATGCCGTGCTTCGCAGCGAAGGCGTCGGCCCTCTCCTGCGAACGCGAACAGATCGCCACGGCCTCGAAGCGCGCGTCCTGCCGCGCCCCGGCCAGCACCCAGTCGGCGATGAACCCGGTGCCGACCATACCGAATCGAATTTTCCCCGGCATTCCCTTATCTCCCGGTTATGCGTTCCACGGCCGCGGCGACGTCGGCGTACAGCTTCGGCAGGTCGACACCGGCCACACGGCGGTTTTCGACCACGATGCGGCCGTCGACCACCACCGTGTCGACATCCGACGCCTTGCCGCAATAGACCAGGTTCGAGACCAGGTCGTGGATCGGCTGCAAGTGGGGTTTCTGCAGGTCGACGACGATCAGGTCGGCCAGCGCCCCAGGGCGGATGACGCCCAGCTCACCCTCCGCATAGCCCATGGCGCGGGCGCCGTTGACCGTAGCCAGCTTCAGCGCCTCGTAGGCCGGGAGCGCCACGGGATCGCCCGTGGCGGATTTTTGCAGGAAGGCCGCCGTGCGCAGCTCCTCGAACATGTCGAGGTCGTTGTTCGAGCAGGTGCCGTCGGTGCCGATGGTCACCAGCGCACCCGCGGCCCGCATCTTCTCGACAGGAGCCACGCCGCTCGAAATCTTCATGTTGCTCTGCGGGTTGTGCGACACGGCCACCCCCCGCTGGGCCAGCGTGCGGATGTCGCTGTCGGTGACATGGATGCAGTGTGCGCCGATGGTCTTGTCATCGAGCATACCCAGCGCATCGAGGTGCTCGACGGGTGTCGCGGCGTATTTTTCGCGCACGATGCGCACCTCGTCCCGCGTCTCGGCGATATGGGTCATGAAATGCAGCCCCCATTTGCGGGCCAGCTCCTTGCCGCGCCGCAGGTTTTCGGGCGACACGGTATAGGGCGAATGGGGTGCGAGGGCAATCTGTATGCGGTCGCAGTCAGCAGCCAGCGCAACGGCCTTCTCCGCCTCGGGCAGCACCTCGTCGACATTGTTGTCGAAATAGTTGCAGCCCAGCATCGCGCGGATGCCCAGCCGCCGGGCGACCTCCACGCAGCGGTTCTCGTGGTAATACATGTCCACGAACGAGGTGACGCCGCCCAGGAGCATCTCGACGATGCCGAGCGTCATGCCCAGCGCCACGTCGTCGGCCGTCTGGCGCGCCTCGAAAGGCCATATATAGTCGTTGAGCCACTCCATCAGGGCGATGTCGTCGGCATAGCTGCGTTGCAGCGTCATGGCCGCATGGCAATGCGTATTCACAAGGCCCGGCATCAGGAGCCGGCCCGTGCAGTCGATGACCCGCACGCCGGGACTGCAGGTGCGGAACGCGTCGGCTTCGGAGCCGGACGCAGTGACGAGCGCGATGCGGTTGCCCGCGACGCCCACAGCCCCCGTGAAGGTTCTGGGTTCGTCCCCGGCCGCCGTCATCGGCAGGATCGTTGCGTTGGTAAACAGGATGTCCATATTATTTGTATTTCACTTTCACTTTGTCGGTCTTTATCTTGCGCGGCGGGGTGTCGATCGAATTGCCCTGCACGGTGATGACATCGCGTCCGTCCACGGAGTTCGAATAGACCTGGATCACCTTGTTGAACACGCCCGGTTCGCTCTTGTGAGGTTCGTAGGTGATGCGGATCACGCCCTGTCCGCCGGGTGGTACGGGACGTTTGGGGAACGACGCCTTGAGGCACGAGCACGACGTGATGACGCGCGTCACCACGAGCGGCGCCGTGCCGTCGTTGGTAAAGGTAAATTCCCGCACCAGGTCGCCGCCCTTGCGGGGTACGTCGCCGAAATCGTGGCCGGCGACCTCCATGCGAAGGTGCGCCCCCCGCGCCTTCGCGTCTTGCTGCGCCCCGGCCGTTTCCGGGGCCGGGTTTTGCGCCGCCCCGGCATGTCCCGCCGTGAAGGCCAGGCACCCGAGGATTGTCAGTAATAAGGTTCGCATGTATACGCTCGTTTCAAAAATTACTCCATACGGAAAACATAAGTGATCGTCCCGCCCTGCAGCGTGGCGCGGCTCTCCGTGAAGCGGGCCTTCAGCGCCGCGCTCTTCGCCGCCCCGACAAGCTCGGCGGCATCGGTCGTCGAGCCTTTCGGTTCGTAGGAAGCGCCCGTCACCTTGCCCTTGGCGTCCACCGTAACGCGGATGACGACTTTCCCGCTCTTCGAACCGGGATACGAAGGTTTGGGCAGGTTGCCCACAAGGCCGCGTCCCTGAAGCCCCTGGTCGAGCTGGTCGAGCCCGTCGGGGTTCAGCCCCGGGCCGTCGCCGCTCGCCTTGTCCTCGCCCTGAGGCGCGCGGGGGTTGCCCGCATTGTCGGGTTCGTCGGCGCCACCCTTGTTCATCTTGAACAGCGCTTTGGGGTTGGGCGTCTGCGTCGTCTCGTCCTTGCCCGCCACCTGCGCGGTCTGTTCCACGGGGGCGGCCTTGTCATGCACGCGGGGCTCGGTAGCCGCCTTCACGGGCGGCTTGGGGCGCTCGGGGACAGGTGGTTCGGTGAAATCGACCAGGATCGTATCGCCGGGTTTGTCGTGGATCTTCCGGAAATCGAACGAGACCAATGCGAACGAAGCAGCGATCAGCAGCACATAGGCTGCCGCCGCGATCGCCGCCCACCTGCGGGGCGACTTGCCGTTCGGGTCGTAATAGTACATAGGCCTTTATTCCGGCGATGTCGCCGCAATGAGTTTATATCCGTTGTTCTTGGCGACGTTCATCACCTTGATGATCTCGTCCCATGCCACCGTCTTATCGGCATGCAGCGATACGGTGGGTTCCTTCTGACCGTCGAGGCGCGACTTGAGCGCCCGTTCCACGCCCTCGACCGAACCCACGTCCTGCAATTCGACATAGTAGCGGTACTTGCCGTGCCCCGTATCCTGGATCGACACCGTGGTAACCGCCTTGTCCTTGAGCATGTTCGAGCTCTTGGGAAGCATCAGCTTCAGGGCATTGGGGTTGATCAGCGTCGTAGCGATCAGCAGGAACAGCAGCAGCAGGAACATCAGGTCGGTCATCGACGATGCCGAGAAGGATTTATCGACTTTCGATCCGTGTTTAATTGCCATAGCGCGTTATTTTTGAACGGGTTGATTCAGGATGTCCATGAAGGCGATCGAGTTGGCCTCCATCTGGAAGACCAGCTTCTCGATGCGTGCCACGAGGTAGTTGTAGCCGAAATAGGCCGGGATGCCGACGATAAGACCGCCGACCGTGGTGACCATCGCCACGTACATGCCGCTGGCCAGCAGGCTCAGGTCGACCGTGCCGCCCGCAGCCGCCATGTCCATGAAGGTCTGCACCATCCCGAGCACCGTACCGAGGAAACCGATCATCGGAGCGCCGCCGGCGATCGTCGCCAGGAAGGGAAGGCCGTTTTCGAGCTTCGAGACTTCGAGGTTGGCGACATTCTCGATGGCGGTCTGCACGTCGCTCATCGGGCGGCCGATGCGTTCAATACCCTTCTCGATCATGCGGGCAATCGGCGTGTCGGTCTTCTTGCACAGGTTCACGGCCGTATGGATCTTGCCGTCGGAAATGTAGTCGCGGATGCGGTTCATGAAATTCATGTCCAGCACCGACGCCTTGCGGATGGCCATGAAGCGCTCGACGAAGATGAAGATCGTCACGCCGCCCAGCGCCAGCAGCGGCCACATCAGCCAGCCGCCCATCGAAAACAGTTTCCAAAGTCCCATGCGGGTTTCTTCACTGGTGGCCACCGCCTCGGCAGCCTGCAAAAATGTCATCATAGTTTAAAGAAAAATTGTTATTGTTTGATTCGAGTTCTTTTTCTGCCGTTCAGTTGTTTTCGTCCTTCTTATCCATAACGGGCCGCAGGGCCGAAAGCGTATCCGCCGGCTGCCGCAGCCGCTCCTTTTCCTCGCGGGCGGCCTGCCGCCGGGCTTCGCGCCGCGCCTTGCGTTTCTTGTTGGTGAAACGCTCCCTGATACGCCTCCGCAGATCCCGGAAATTATTGAAATCCTCCTTGAAATAAATACCGATGCCGGTCTCCTGCAGCCCCTGGTTCTCGTCGAAACGGTCGATGGTCTGCGTGAAGGCCTTGGCCTTGAGCGTCCCGGCACGGTCGATCAGGTAGGTGATGTACGCCTCGCCCATGAAGTTGGACATCGAACTGTTCACAGCCTGCTTGTTGTCGATCAGGTAGTTGCCCTCGACCTCGACGAACAGGCGGTTGTTGATCAGGCTCTTCGAAAGGCCGAAGTCCACTTCGTCGCTGGTCAGTTCCGACTTGGGACGGTAGCGGATGACGATGTTGTAGTCGTCATTCGAGAGTAGGTTGCTCACCATGTTCGACACGAATTCCAGACCCGTGGCGGCCGAGACCGAGGTGCCGATGTTCGACGACGACGAACTGTTCTCGCCCATGAAGCTGTTGAACAGCAACAGGTAGGCGAACTGCGTATCGACCGTCTCGGGCGTGGTGAGGGCATTGGCGATCACGGTCTGCGTCTCGGGGTCGGTGCCGGGGACATGCACGTCGAAGGTGACGGCCGGGTTGGAAAGCCGCTCGCCGAGGTGGATGACGCACTCCACGGGCACCGAACGGTCAGCCGCGAGGTTGTCGGACGTACCCTGCAACAGGGGCTGCAACGACGCCTTGAGCTTGTAGATGGCGTTGATGTTGAGCATGGCATCCATCGGCGAGCCCGTCCACTGGATTGTGGAGCCATCCTCGATGACGAACTTCTTGTTGATGATGTTCTGCAGCGAGAAGAGGAAGCTCCCCTCGGTGATGGTATAGTCGCCGTACATCTCGAAGACGTTGGAACGGGGGTTGATCTGCAGGTTGAGCGTACCGTCGCCGCGCGCCCGGAGCGTGTTGCCCGAGACGGTGAGTTCGACCTCGACGCCCGGCCGCACGTTCAGTGCCAGCGAGATATCCATCCGGCTGCCGGCATCGGACTTCTGCTGCCGCTTGCGTTCGAACATCATCTTCTTGCGGGCGAGGTTGTCGACCGTATCGACCCTGGCCGGTTCTCTGAAGGTCACGAAGTCGGCGCTCGATATATTGGACTTGTTGGACAGCGGCATGAAGAACGACGAACGGTCGTCGGTCGTGGCGGCGATATCCATCTTCACGAGCCCCTTGTCGCCCGAAATGCGGGCGGAGCCCGTGGCGTAGACCTTGCCGTAGAAAGAGTCGTTGTCCTGCGGGGTGGTGTTGAGCACCATCATCTGCCGGGGTGCGACGCGTACGTCGTAGGCGATGTTCGAGAGGTGTTGCAGGCTCAGGTCGATGTCGAAGCGCCCCTCGTTGCCCTCGGGGTCGAATATCGGGACGTTCGAAGCCCGGAAGCGGTTGCCCCTGACGTTCAGCACCGCCCGGGGCATGGTGTAGGGCACCTGCGTGAAATCGACGCACGTCGACAGTCCCGTGACGCGGATTTCGCCCGCGAGGTCGGCTTCGCGGCGCTGCCCCTGGAGCACCAGCTCGGCGGAGGCGTGCCCCCGGGTATCGGAAATGACGCCCGTGAGGATCGGGTCGAGCAGCCCCATGTCGAGGCTGTCGACGTCCAGGCGGGCATAGTAGCGCACCTGCGACGGGACGTAGAACCCCCGCACCAGCGTATCGCGCTTATGGCGGTCGGTGACGGTAACGCCCGCACGGTTGCGCAGGAAATCCCAGCGCGAGGTGAGGCGCAGCGGCGGCGCGGGTATGTCGTTGACCTGAAGGCTGTCGAGCAGGATGTCGGCCGTGATCTCGCCCGCATGGAGCGCTGATTTCATCGTCGCGGAGCCGTTGGTGCGCCCCTCGAAGACGTAGCCCATGCGTTCGATGACCTGCGTGAAGGGCGCGAGGTCGAAATTGCGCAGGCGAAGCGTCACCGAATCCTCGCGGCTGCGCGAAGCGATACCGTCCAGCAGAAGTTCCTGCTCGCGGTTCATCACGAAGAACTTGTCGATCACGACCTGCGCCGTGTCAAGCTGTATCTTGTGGGCGAAGATCTGCCAGGTCTTCGAGCCGCGGGTGATGTGCGACGGCAGGATGCGCAGGTCGACGACGCGGCCGTTGGGCCCGTGCTCGTCGACTACGTCAGCCCGGACGCCCACCAGTCCGGATACCTTGCGCAGCGTATCGTTGAAGCCTGCCGAGAGCTGCACGCGCCCCTGCTTGGCGCCGCCCGTGAGCGAAAGCCCCGGCAGGTGGAGCATACCCGCATAGAGGTCTTCGGCCGAAGCGTAGACCGTGAGCGAGTCGCCCCGGTTCGAAGCGTTGACGTTGAGCCGCGTGGCCAGCATACGCTTGCGTTCGATATATTCCGAAGTCGCCTTGAGCGAAAGCTGGTCGCTCGCGGGGTTGAAAAGCAATTGCAGCGACGAGCCGTCGGCGACCTGCAGGCCGGGCGAGATGGCATCTGCGATCGGGTCGATATGGCGGATGTCGACCGAGAGGAGCGAAAAGTCGTTGGCCACGGCCATCCCAGATGCGCGGGGCCCCGACTCCTCGTCGCCGTGCCGCAACAGGGGGAGGTATTTCCAGGCACTCGCACGCAGGTAGCGGAAGACCTCGCGGTAGCTGGTCTTGCTGCGGAACGTGGCGTCGGCGAAGTCCGAGCGCAGTTCGACCAACTTGCTCCGGGCCGAGTTCTCGCCCGTGACGGTCATGCTCTTCGACGTGAGCTGCTTGTCGTTATAGCGGTAGAGGACGTCGGTGACCCGGATGCGGCCGTTCAGGTCGTCGAGCGAGCGGCCGCCGGCCTTGGCGACGATATGCGCCGAAAGTTCCGAGACCGAGTCGCGGCGGTTGACATGCAGCCGGGCCAGGTCGGCACGGCGCAGATCCATCGTAAAGTCGTAACGGGGCACCGAGTCGTTGAAGTCGACCATGCCGAGGAAATCGAAATCGAGGTTGGGGTCGCGTGCCGTGATACGGCCGTCGAACTCGCGGTTGCGCAGCCGCCCGTCGAGGCGCAGCGAATCGTAGACATAGCCGTTGAAGCCCAGCTGCGTGACGTTGCCCACGACATTGGCGTCGGTGAAACCACGCCCGACGACGCCATCGACGAAGGCCGTAAGCGTGGCGTTGCCCAGCAGGTCGCGGCGGCCGAGCAGTTCGCCCAGCCTGAGGTTGCGCGCGGCCACATCGCCCTTGACGCTGCTGCGCCCGTCGCGCAAGGGGCTCATCTGCAGGTTACAGTCGATGCCGCCCACGTCGGTCTTGGCACCCACCCGCATGTCGAACGACGAGAGCAGCCCGCGGAAACGGGCGTTGACGTCGATGTCGCCCGAATTCCCGAGGATCGCGACCAGCTTGTCGGAGAGCGCACGGCCGCCGATGCCGGCAGCCAGGGCGTCGATGGATTCGGCCGTGGAGGTCAGGCGCGGGATCGTCAGGTCGAAATGCGTCGCGCGGATGTCGGGCAGCCCCTTGATCGCGGCGTCGGCCGTGAACCACGTCCCCTGGCCCACCTGTAGGCTCCTGACCTTGCCCGTGAAGTCGGAGACGACGCCCGCGACCTCGATGTCGATATTGCTGAAAACGGTATGCCACCCGCGGAGCCGCGGGGCGAAATAGGCGATGTCGTCCGTGGAGACGGTGCTGTTGCGCAGCTTGCCGTCGATGCGCACCTCGCCCAGGAAATCCTTGTAGCCGGCCCACGAATCGCCGACGAGCGAAATGTAGGGGATGTCGACGTTCGAACGGGGCGTGACGACGGAGGTATCCTCGAAGCCCAGCGCACCGTTCGTGAGGTAGAAACGTCCCGAGAACCGGTCGAGCACGAAGCCGCTGCGCTCACGGGCCGACATGGCCTCGATGGTGGTGTAGATCGACTGCCCGTCGATGGTGAAGTCGCCGACACGCGCCGAGATGCCGTAGAGGTGCATGTGGCTGAAGTCGATGCCGAATTCGGGGTCGCGCCGCGTGAGCCGCTCCAGGCAGAGATCCATGCCTTCGATGGAAGCCTTGCGCAGCGACAGGCGGAAATTGCCCTTCCGGGGCTTGTCGGGGTCGCTGATGCGGTTGACGATCTGCTTGATGTTCATCTCCCCCTCGGGGGTCTCGCGCAGGTAGAGCTTCGCCCCGCTGATCTCGCCGCGGCTGAACACCACCCCGCCGCCGAAAATGCCCAGCCCCGTGATGTAGGCGTCGAGGCTGCCGACGTAGAGCAGCGTGTCGCGCTGGTAATCCTCGACGTAGAAACCCTTGACCTTGACCTTGCTGAAAAGCCCGATGTCCACGCGGTCGATGCTCACGGTGGTTTCGAGCTTCCTGGATACCATGCGCACGGCTTTCTGTACCACGTAGTTCTGCACGGCGGGAATATCGAGCAGCAACGAAAGCACCATGGGCAGAATTATCAGCAACAAAACCGCTACCGAGAACACCTTTCCCAATATTTTTATACCTTTGCGCATTGATAGGTCGTTATAACCTGCAAATTTAACTAAAATAGTTAAAAAAAACGAAAAACCGGATGGATATTACAATTCTCGGCATCGAATCCTCGTGCGACGATACGTCGGCTGCCGTGATCCGCAACAACCTGCTGCTGTCGAACGTGATCGCCTCCCAGGCCGTGCACATAAAATACGGCGGCGTGATCCCCGAACTGGCTTCGCGGGCGCACCAGCAGAACATCATACCGGTGGTCGACACGGCACTCCGAGAGGCCGGGCTCACCGTCGGGGAGATCGATGCCATCGCCTTCACGCGCGGCCCCGGGCTGCTGGGTTCGCTGCTCGTCGGGGTATCGTTCGCCAAGGGGCTCTCGGTGGCGCACGACATCCCGATGGTCGAGGTCAACCACCTGCAGGGGCATATCCTCTCGCACTTCATCGACCTGCCCGACCGCGAACTGCCCCATCCCGGCTTCCCGTTCCTCTGCCTGCTGGTCAGCGGCGGGCATACGCAGATCGTACGCGTGGATTCGCCGCTCGATATGGAGATCATCGGCACGACGATCGACGACGCCGCAGGCGAAGCGTTCGACAAATGCGCCAAAGTCATGGGCCTGCCCTACCCCGGCGGCCCGGTGATCGACCGCCTGGCAAAGGAGGGCAACCCCAAGGCGTTCCGCCTGGCACACCCCCATGTCGACGGCTACGACTATTCGTTCTCGGGGCTCAAGACCTCGTTCCTCTATATGCTGCGCGACGCCGTGGCCGGCGACCCCGATTTCATCGAGCGCAACAAGGCCGACCTCTGCGCGTCGCTCCAGAGCACGATCGTGGAGATCCTGCTCGACAAACTGGTACGGGCGTCGAAGGACACGGGCATCCGCGACATCGCCATCGCCGGGGGCGTATCGGCCAACTCGGGACTGCGCAACGGCATCGTCGAGCAGGGCCTCAAGCGCGGCTGGCGCACGTTCCTGCCGGAATTCAAGTTCACGACCGACAACGCCGCGATGATCGCCATGGCAGGCTACTACCACTACCAGCACGGCGACTTCTCGTCGCTCGACGTGTCGCCCGTGGCACGGCTCGAAGAGCTGTAATGCGGCCGGGAAGATGAAACGGCTCGCGGCATTCGTGCTGCTCCTGGCGGGGATCGGCAGTGCATACGCCGGCGACGGCGATGCGGAGCGGCTTCGCGCATGGCGCGCCGGGGAAAAGGTCTCGGAAGAAGCGGTGGCGGAATACGGCATCGACCGCTGTTTCGCCAGTTCGGAGATCGGCGACGCACTCTCCGCGCGCATGTACGGCAAATCCTACAAGCCGGACTGCACCGTCCCCCGCTCGGAGCTCCGCTACCTGCGGGTGCTGCACCGCAACCTCGCAGGCGAAACCCTGCTGGGCGAGCTGGTCTGCAACGAAGCGATCTGCGGCGACCTGCTCGATATTTTCCGGGTGCTTTACGACACCTCCTACCCCATCGAACGCATGGTGCTGATCGACGAATACGACGCACAGGACGGCCCTTCGATGCGGGCCAACAACTCTTCGGCATTCAACTTCCGGTTCATCGCGGGAACCGGGGTGCTCTCCAACCACAGCCGGGGCATGGCCGTCGACATCAACCCGCGCTACAACCCTTATGTCAAAACGAACGGCGGCCGCACGATCATCGACCCCGCGGAAGCTGCCCCATATGCCGAACGGAAGCGGGATTTCCCCTACAAGATCGCCGAGGACGACCCCTGCTGCCGGGAGTTCCTGCGCCACGGGTTCACCTGGGGCGGCCACTGGAAAAGCCTGAAGGACTACCAGCATTTCGAGAAAAAGCAATAGCCGCCCGGAAGCCTCAGCACTGCGCAGGGAGGCCGCCCGCGGTTATTTCGGGAGGGCAACGATCGATTCGGGAGCGCTCCCGGGTATTCCGGGACAGCATCCGGCCAGTTCGGGACAACACAAAGGCTCCCGACCTCGAAAGGTCGGGAGCCTTTTTTCCTCCGGGCATCCCCGGATTTTCCGGAGACCGGATTATTTTACGCCGAAGAGTTTTCCCTTCAGCGAAAAATTGTCGTACTCGGCTTTGAGCGAAGCCATCAGATCGCGCACCGACTGGATCTTTTCGGCCCGCCATGCGTTGGCGCCGCAGAAGGCATAGCCGTTCTGCAATTTTCCCTTGAAGGCGTTGTAGAGCGCCAGCATGATGCAGTAAGGGCTGTGCGTCACGTCGCACGTCTTGATGCAGTCGAACGGGCAGTTCTTGGGGCGTTTCAACCCCTCCTTCACCCGGTCGAGGAACGAGCTGTGGATGGCCCGCCCCGGCATGCCCACGGGGCTCTTGATGATCTCGATATCCTGCTGCGTGGCGTCGAGGTAGCTCTGCTTGAAGGCCGGGTCGGCATCGCACTCGTCGGTCGTGACGAAGCGGGTGCCCATCTGCACGCCCTCGGCGCCCAGCGACATGATGCGGTAGATATCCTCGCCGGTATAGATACCGCCGCCGGCGATGACGGGGATATGGCAGCCGTGCTCGGCCTCGAACGCATGTACTTCGGCGACGATTTCGGGGACGATGCTCTCGAGCGCATAGTGCTCGTCGACAAGCTGCTCCTCCTTATAGCCGAGGTGGCCGCCCGCCTTGGGGCCTTCGACCACGATGGCGTCGGGAATGTACTTATATTCTGCAAACCATTTCTGGCACAGCAGTTTCGCGGCGCGCGCCGACGATACGATGGGTGCCAGTTTGGTTTTGGCTCCTTCGGTAAGGAACGACGGCAGGTTGAGCGGCAGCCCGGCGCCCGAGAAGATGATGTCCGCCTTCTCGGCGATGGCGGTTCTGACCATGTCGGCGAAATTGGACATGGCGACCATGACGTTCACGCCGACGATGCCTTTCGTGGCCTCGCGGGCCTTTTTCAGTTCCTGTTTCAGCCCCCAGATCGAGGCCGTACGGTAATCTTTCGAATAGTCTTTGTAAATCACTCCCAGGCCGGCCGACGAAATGACGCCGATGCCGCCCTGGTCGGCAACGGCCGAAGCCAGCCCTGCGAGCGATATGCCTACGCCCATACCGCCCTGCACGATGGGGACGGGAGCGAGCAAATTTCCGATTTTCAATGCTTTCATTTTGTTGTGGATTAGTGCAAACCTAATTAACCGCACCAAAGGTACGAAAAACAAAACGGAACACACCATATCCCATACGAATTAATTGTTAATTCTCTGCCGGGCGGCGCCGGAACCGTCGGGAAGGCACGGGCGGAGGATGCAGCGCCCCGTCATGCCGCCGTGGAGCGGGGATTACAGGAACCGGACACCTCTCACCCGGGCGCGGTTGCGGCCGGGAGCTTCGCGCTCGACGATACCGGTCACCACGTCGGCGGCATCGTGCCAGCGGTTGGCGCGGAACCGGCGGCGATAGGTCGTCAGGTGGGCGTATAGCTCCGGCCAGCGCAGGTTCCAGCCCCGGGGAAAGCGCACGAGGTGCAGCGCCGTGGCCGAATTGGAGAGGATGCGCGCCTCCTTGTTGGCGCCCTGGTGGAACCATTCGATGCGCACGGAGGGTGCCAAAGCCTGCACCGAGCGTGCAAAACCGCGGCCGCTGTTATTGCTTTCGACGGCCGCCTGCCGCGTATCGGAGCGCAGGAGCATCCCGGCCACGAGCGGTTCGGTGACCTCCATCGGTTCGCGCGAATAGACGGCATCGGTAATGTAGACTACCCCGTCGGCATCGACTGCATACGAGAGCGAACAGAGGTAGTCGTCGCCCGTATCGGCCGTATCGGTATAGTTGGCGCGGCGGACGATCTCGTGCGGCAGCTGGTCGTACTCGGCGAAGTTCAGCCCGTAGAGCACACCCTCGCGGGACGAGGGATGCCCCTGGTACATACTTTCGAATTGCAGCGGGTCGAGCCGCCGTTTGGCTTCGAGCAACGCACGCCCCTGCTGCCCCTCCCACAGCGCCTCGCCCGGGACACGGGGGTCGACCTCGGTGGGCGGCGAGGTTTTCAGCGCCTCGAAATTCAGATGCAGCCACGTGTCGGGGGACAGCCCGTCGAGCTGCGCCCAGCGGGTGAATTCGACGACGGGTTCACGCGCGGCGAGCGTACCGATAAGGTCTTCTTCGTGCCAGCGTGTGAAGACGATCAGTTCGCGCGAGGCGTTGTGCATGCGCGTCCGCACGACCGAGGTATACCACTCCCAGCAATTGGCGCGGACGATGGGCGAATTGGCTTCGAGGGCATCCTTGTAGAGGTCGTCGAGGATGAAGCAGTCGACGCGGTTACCCGTGAGCGCCCCTTCGCGCCCGACGGAGAGCAGCCCGCCGCGGCGGCCGATGACCTCCACTTCGTCGGCCGTACGGATATAACCGGGCGGTTTCGTCCCCTGTTTGATGGTCGTGGCGGGGAAGAACGCGGCATATTCGCGCGATTCGACGATGCGCTGCACGCGGCGGTTGAATTTCGAAGCCAGCGCCCCGGAATAGGAGGCGATCGCAACGCGCAGGTCAGGATCAAGCCCCAGCACGTAGGCCGGAAGCAGTGTCGTCGCGCCGACGCTCTTGCCGTGCTGGGGAGGCATGGTGACGATCAGACGCCGGATGCGCCCGGCGGCAAAAGCCTCCAGCACACGGTAATACGCCCGGTGGAAGGGTTGCAGCTCGAGGAAGGGATAGACCGACAGCGCGAATGCGCCGAACGAAGGGGGCACACCCGCGGCGGAGGGAAGAGCCCCGGACGGCCCGGCTCCATCCGTGCAGATCGCCCCGTACCCGGGCACGGCGGGCCGGCCGGCAATGGCACCTTGGGCGGGGGAAACAGGCCGGACGGGCACAGCTGGAAGGCCGGGTGTGACGGGCTGACCGGAGAGTACAGACTGGACGCAGGAAAGGGGCTGGCCGGACACAGCGGGAATGCCGGGCGCGGCGGGCAGATCGCAAGAAACGGGCTGGCCTGAGAGTACAGACTGGACGCTGGAAACAGGCTGGCCGGGCGCGGCGCGAAGGCCGGGGAAATCGGGATCGAGGATGGCGGCAGGTACGAAAACCTCTGCGGAAGGAATTTCCGCAGAGGCCGGGTCGGTTTTAACAGACATTGGTTTGATTTTTGAACCCTATGCGCGGCGCCGCGGCGGGAGGTTCGGAAGAAAATGCCGTTCCGGCGGCTGCGCCGGGCCCGGAGGGATAGCCGGAACGGATGAAGCGGATTACACGCAGCGCTTCAGCTCGGAGAAGTCGAAGTCGTTGAGCACTTCGCCCCCGGCTTGCGTGGTGTGGAATTCCCACCAGACGGGCACGAGATCCGTAACAGGGTGCTGCACCCCTTCGGGCAGCGAAAGGCGGCCGCGGTAGACGATGACCGACGCCGTGAGGCGGCAGTCCGTATCGCCGAAGCGGAACGCGAGCGAACCCGAAAAATAGTTCCCGCCGTCGATGGCGTCCGACAACCGTGCCGCCGCCTCATGGTAAAGTTCAGGTGAAACCGAATACATAGTTGATAATTAGCAAGATTTTTGCAAATAAATTTGCAGGCAGAAATAAATTGTTTAACTTTGCAGGACAAAGATAAGTTCAAATATTGAATTTCCAAATAAAATATTCAATTTTTTAATATAAAATTTTCCGATTAAAAGCTATGAACGAACGGGTAAAACTGATACGGAAACAGTTGGGGATGACGCAAGAACAACTGGCACAGCGGCTTGGCATCGGCAAGGCGGCGCTCTCGATGATCGAGACCGGCAAGGCGGGGCTCTCGGCACGCAACCGGAACATCCTGGTTCAGGAATTGAACGTAAATCCCGAATGGCTCGAAAGCGGCAAGGGCAACATGTTCAACGCCGAACCCGACCTGACAGCTTACATGCACCGCACGGACAATTCGCTGCCGTTGCAGAGCGTGCCCCTCTACTCGATCGAGGGCACGGCGGGACTGGTACCGCTGTTCGCCGACCAGGCGCAGGCCAAACCCGTGAATTTCATCCACATTCCCAACCTGCCCAAATGCGACGGCGCCATATATATCGTAGGGGATTCGATGTACCCGCTGCTCAAAAGCGGCGACATCGTACTATACAAACAGCTGGGCGACATCAACGATATCTTCTGGGGCGACATGTATCTGCTGTCGATCGACATCGACGGCGAGGAGTACGTGACGGTGAAATACATTCAGAAATCCGACCGCGAGGGGTATGTGAAACTCGTGAGCCAGAACCCGCACCACGCAGACAAGGACGTGGCGATCAACCGCATAAGGGCAATCGCGCTGGTCAAGGCCAGCATCAGGATGAACTCGATCCGGTAGCGGCCCGGACGGGGCGCCCGTATGCCCGTATCTCCCGGGAAACGATCCCGGCGGCAGCGCCCCGATGTCCGCCGCAAACCCGCTGCCGGACATTGTACTGCAAAAACGGCACAGCAGAAGCGGGAAGGGCGGAACCCGCAGCCGGGAACCTGCCGCAAAAGAAGATGAACCGGCACCCTGATTCCGAAAAAATTTCCTATCTTTCGGAAAATAAAACCGCCTGACATGGAACTATCCGATAAAAAATTCGCGGTGCTGATCGACGCCGACAACATCTCGCACCGGAAAATCAAGGACATACTCGACGAAATCGCCAACTACGGCACACCGACGATCAAGCGTATCTACGGCGATTTCACCGACCCGAAGTTCGCGGCATGGAAAAGCGTGCTGCTCGAGAATTCGATCACCCCGATCCAGCAATACGCCTACACGACAGGCAAGAACGCGACGGATTCGGCGCTGATAATCGACGCGATGGACATCCTGCACAAAGAGTCGGTCAACGGATTCTGCATCGTGTCGAGCGACAGCGACTACACCCGCCTGGCGAGCCGTATCCGCGAATCGGGACGGGAAGTACTCGGTTTCGGGGAGAAGAAGACCCCCAAGCCGTTCATCAAATCGTGCGACAAATTCATCTATGTCGAGATACTCGGGCAGTCCGCACCCGCCCCGGCTCCGGTATCGGCACCGGCACAAACAGCGGCAGCTGTGCCGGCAGCAAAAGCTGCGACGCCGAAAAAAACCGCGAAAAAACATCAGGGGCGCAATGCACCCGAAACAGACATGCCGGAAGCAGCCGTCGCGGAACACGTTGCTGCGGAGGCAGCCCCCGCAGAACCCGCCGCTGCGGAGAAAAAGGTAGCCCCGGCTCCGGATACGGCACAGCCCCAGCCGATCATCCGTCCGATCGACGACGATTTCAAGACACTGCTCGCAAACACGATCGAAGACGCCGCCGACGACAGCGGCTGGGCCTTCCTCGGAATCGTGGGCGGGGTACTCACCAAGAAGATGCCGGATTTCGACCCCCGCAATTACGGGTACAAAAAACTGTCGCTGCTGGTAAAATCCCTTTCGAAAATAGTCGAAATCGAAGAGCGCCCGTCGGAAAATAAGGAGCTGAAACTCGTTTACGTCCGAAACCGTATCCGGTAGACGTCCAAGCCTGCCCGCCCCGGCAACCGAACCACGCAGGGATCACGGGCGCCCATGCAAAATACGCCGGACAGGCACCCCCGCAAGATTTTCCGGGCCACTATCCCTGCAGGATTTCCCGGCCGGATACGGCATAACAAACAGGTTACGGCAACGAGGCCGCTGCAACGCAATCTTGCAGCGGCCTTTCGCATAGCCCCCAATCCGGGTTGCGCGCCCGGCACAGGAGCTGCACGGGAACAGCGCAGGAGCAGCCGAAACAGCAGAAAGAACAACGGCAGAAACAGCGGAGGAAGCAACGGCAGAGAGAACGTCAGGAGGCGAATAACCTCGAAAAACCCGGAGCGGCACTTACAATCCGGAAGCAGCATTCGCAAAATTTTTTAATAACGCCGCTACTGTCAAATCGCAATTAAAATTACAAAATCCGGTAACGATCAAGCAGCGAAACAAGCCTCTGAATGCGCGATTATCAGCATTACGGAGGCACAAAGAGAAAAAACCGCCGGATTAGAGCCGCAAAAAAGTCATCCGCCGTGAACAATCTGACAATAAATTTATATATTTGTGATATTGTTTTCAAAACCCTACTAATCCGAAACAAGACATGGACAAAACCAATGTACGGGAGTTGCAGGATGTCGTGATCCGCTTTTCAGGCGACTCGGGCGACGGCATGCAGCTTACGGGCACGCTTTTCTCAGACACCTCGGCACTGCTCGGGAACGGGATCTCGACCTTCCCCGACTACCCTGCCGAAATCCGCGCGCCACAGGGTACCGTGGCGGGCGTATCTGGATTCCAGGTTCACTTCGGCAGCCACCGGGAGCTCAACCCCGGCGACTACTGCGACGTGCTGGTGGCGATGAACCCCGCAGCGCTCAAGGCCAACCGCAAATGGCTCAAACCGGGTGCGACGGTCATCATCGACGGCGATTCGATCACCGAAGACCACCTCAAAAAGGCGTGCTTCGCCACGCTCGACCCCATCGCCGAGCTGAAACTCGACGAGTACAACGTAGTAATCCCCGGCATCACCACGATGACGCGCGACGCGCTCCGGGAGACCGGCCTCGACAACAAGAGCGTGACCAAGTGCAAAAACATGTTCGCACTGGGTATCTGCTTCTACCTGTTCGACCGGCCGGAGGCTTACGCATTCAAATACATCGAAACCAAATTCGCAAAGAAGAACCCCGCCATAGCCGAAGCCAACAAGCTGGCCATCCGGGCGGGGTACGACTACGCAGCCAATACGCACCAGTTCGCAAACACCTACACCGTAGCGCCCGCACCGCTCGAAAAAGGCACCTACCGCTCGATCAGCGGTAACGTCGCCACGGCATGGGGTCTGTGCGCCGCGGCCGAAAAGGCCGGGCTGCCGCTCTTCTGCGGCTCGTACCCGATCACCCCGGCCACCGTAATCCTCGAAGAGCTGGCCAAGCGCAAAGACCTCGGGGTGAAGACCGTCCAGGCCGAAGACGAAATCGCGGGCATCTGCACCGCCATCGGCGCGGCCTTCGCAGGCAACTTCGCCGTGACGACCACCTCGGGCCCCGGCCTGTCGCTCAAGAGCGAGGCGCTGGGACTGGCCGTGATGACCGAACTGCCGCTGGTGGTGGTCGACGTACAGCGCGGCGGCCCCTCGACGGGACTTCCGACCAAGACCGAGCAGAGCGATCTGGCGCAGGCGCTCTACGGCCGCAACGGCGAGTGCCCCGTGATCGTCGTGGCGGCATCGTCGCCCAGCGACTGCTTCCACTACGCATTCGAGGCCGGACGCCTGGCCATGGAGCATATGACCCCCGTGATCCTGCTGACCGACGGGTTCATCGCCAACGGCTCGGAGCCGTGGCGCATCCCCGCGATGAAGGACTACCCGGCCATCACCCCGCCGATCGTGGACGAAGCCCCCGAAGGCGGTTTCATGCCCTACGTGCGCAACGAAAACCTGGCCCGCGGCTGGGCATTCCCCGGCAAGGCGGGGCTGGAACACCGTGTCGGCGGTCTTGAAAAAGACTGCGTGAAGGGCTGCATCTCGCACGACCCGTCGAACCACCAGAAAATGGTGCGCACCCGCGCCGAAAAGGTGGCCAAAGCCGTCGACGACATCCCGGCACAGGCCGTATGGGGCGCCCCGGAAGGCGACCTGCTGGTAGTCGGCTGGGGAGGTACGCGCGGACACCTGCAAAACGCCGTCGACCAGATGCGCGCCGAAGGCAAGCGCGTTTCGCTGTGCCATTTCAACTACATCAACCCGCTGCCGCACGGCGTACGCGAGATATTCTCGAAATTCCGCAAGATCGTCGTCTGCGAGCTGAACGAAGGGCAGTTCGCCAACTACCTGCGCCAGAGTTTGCAGGAGTTCCGCTACGAACAGTACAACAAGTGCGAGGGCCTGCCCTTCACGGTTGCAGAGCTTTGCCAAAAATTCGAATCCTTATTGAAATAACGCCATGGCAGAATACAAATACACCCCCGCGGATTTCAAAAGCGACCAGGAGGTACGCTGGTGCCCCGGATGCGGCGACCACGCCATCCTCAGCGCCGTACAGCGCGCGCTGCCCGAGATCGCCGACGCGACCGACACGCCGCACAACCTTTTCACGTTCGTGTCGGGCATCGGCTGCTCGTCGCGGTTCATCTATTACATGAAGACCTACGGGTTCCATTCGGTGCACGGCCGCGCCAACGCCGTGGCCACGGGCGTCAAGGTCGCCAACCCGCGCCTCAGCGTCTGGGTCACCACGGGCGACGGCGACTCGCTGGCCATCGGCGGCAACCACTTCATACACGCCATCCGCCGCAATGTCGACCTGAACGTCATACTCTTCAACAACGAGATCTACGGCCTCACCAAGGGGCAGTACTCCCCCACCTCGAAGCTGGGCAAGATCACCAAGACCTCGCCCTACGGCACGGTCGAAAAGCCGTTCAACCCCGGCGAACTGGTGATCGGCGCCAAAGGCACGTTCTTCGCCCGCTCGGTCGACATGGAGGTGCAGCTTTCGAAGGAGTGCATGGTGGCCGCTGCGATGCACAAAGGCATGTCGGTGATCGAAGTACTGCAAAACTGCGTGATTTTCAACGACAAGACCCACGCTGCATTCGCCGCCGACAAGGCTACGCGCGCCGAACGTACGATCACGCTGCGCCACGGCGGGAAAATGCTGTTCGGAGCCAACATGGAGAAGGGACTCGTCTTCGAGGACATGAAGCTCAAGGTCGTGACCGTCGGCCAGGACGGCTACACGCTGGACGATGTGCTGACACACGACGCCCACGAGCGCGACACGACGCTGCACTCGATGCTGGCGGCGATGAAATATCCCGAATACCCCGTTGCCCTGGGCGTGATCCGCGCCGTCGAGGACGCCACAGTTTACGACCGCGAGGTGGCCCGGCAGGTCGAGGAGGTCAAGGCACAGAGCAAGATCCGCTCGGTGGACGAGCTGCTGCATTCGGGCGCCACGTGGGAGATCGAATAACTTAACAGGCACGACACTGATCCGGGAGGCATCCCGGCATACGGGAAAGCCGGCGCTCGAAGCGCCGGCTTTTTCCTTGGGGCGGGACAAACAAACGGCACCCCGGAGGAAGGATTGCCCGGCGGCCTCCAGTATGCCCCCCGCCTGCCGGTACGAAAGCCCCCCGGACAGCGGAGATGCTTGCGAAAATGCGGTAACAGCCTTATAATCCGCATGGCGGACAAAAAAACGATACCGGACGCCCCGCCCTACCTCCCCCTCCGAACGGCAGCAATGGTAATCCTGCGGTCGATTTTTTCCGGCCGCTATTTGGAAATAAAAAAATTTCCGTTATCTTTGCACCCACAACGGGGGATTAGCTCAGTTGGCTAGAGCGCTTGCATGGCATGCAAGAGGTCACCAGTTCGACCCTGGTATTCTCCACAACCCCGGTAAGGATGGACACAAGTCCATCCTTATTTTTTTATCGGAATCCGTCCCCTGCATCCACAAATGTCCCCCTCTATCATCCTGCAGCGACCGGGCGCAGACTGGGCGCGGCACCATCCGGATACGGACAAAACCGCGGGCAGGCTCGGCCCGGGCAAAAAAAACGGCAATCGGCCGCAAAAAAAAACGCAATCACCAGTAATACAGAACAATGACAGGCAACGAACGAGGCTTTTGAAAAAAATATCCGCCCTGTACCGACATTATCGGGAACATAGATTTTGACAATTCGGATATTTTACGTTTATTTGCATGAACATATTGACAAATATAAGAACATATACAAGACACAAAAGTGAACATAGTGGGTAGAACAGGGTAAAGATTCCCCTCAGGAATGACTCAGGGGAAAGCCCCCCGGGAAAGGCCTGCGCCGATGCCCGCAGCAAACCGCCCTACGCGCCAAGCTATACGCCGATCCCGGCACGGCTATAATCCGGGGATAACACAAAAGCCCGAACGACATGAAATTACAACTCGACCCGAACTCTTCCAAACCGCTGCACCAGCAGGCCGAGGATCTGCTGCGACAGATGATCCAGCAGGAAGAGTACCGCAAAGGCAAACTGCTTCCCAACGAGGTGGAGCTTTCGAAAGAACTGAATATTTCGCGCAACACCCTCCGGCAGGCCATCAACCGGCTGGTGTTCGAAGGGCTGCTCATCCGCAAGAAAGGATACGGGACGACCGTGGCGCCCCAGAACGTGATGAGCAACGCCCGCAACTGGATGAGTTTTTCGCAGGAGATGCACGCACAGGGCATGGTCGTGCAGAATTTCGAACTGCACATCAGCCGCAAGACGCCGCCCGCCGAGGCTTCCGAGTTTCTCAATGCCCCGGAAGGAGCCAGGCTGCTGTGCCTGGAGCGCCTGCGCGGACGCCCGAACCTACCGTTCGTCTATTTCATCTCCTATTTCAACCCCGCGATCCCGATGACCGGAGAAGAGGACATGGCGCTCCCGCTCTACGAAAACCTCCGGAAGAATTACGGCATCGTCGTCAAGACCTCGCGCGAGATGGTATATGCCCGCAGCGCAAACGCGGAGCTGGCCGAAAAGCTCGACATCAACGAAGGGGAGCCGATCCTCGTCCGCAAACGCTTCGTGCTCGACGTAAACGACACCCCGGTGGAATATAACATCGGCTATTACCGCGCCGACAGCTTCACCTACTCGATCGAATTCATCAACGGCTGACAAACACCACAACCCAAATGAACAAGTCACTCCACAAATTACTGCCCGTCCTGTTCGGTTTCTTCGTCATGGGCTTCTGCGACGTGGTCGGTATCTCGACCAGCTATGTCCAGCAAGATTTCGGGCTCAGCGAAACCCTCGCCGGATTCATCCCCTCGATGGTTTTCATCTGGTTCCTGCTGCTTTCGATTCCGGCGGCCCTCGCCATGAACCGCCTCGGCCGCAAGAACATGGTACAGATCAGCAACGGCATCACGGCCGTCGGTATGCTGATCCCGTTCGTGCATTACAACCTTGCCACGTGCATGACGGCATTCGTGCTGCTGGGCATCGGCAATACGATCCTCCAGGTATCGCTCAACCCGCTGCTCACCAACGTGGTCAAGGGGGACGCGCTGACCAGTTCGCTGACCGCAGGCCAGGTCGTCAAGGCGGTCTCGTCGTTCTGCGGCCCCTTCATCGCCGCATTCGCCGCCGGCACGCTGGGCAACTGGCAATACCTCTTCCCGATCTTCGCGCTCATCACGCTGCTCTCGGCCGCATGGCTCATGTGCACCCCCATCCGCGAAGAGGCCGAAGCGCCGCAGGCCTCGCCTGTCGGTGCGACGTTCGCCCTGCTGAAAGACCGCACGGTACTCCTCCTCTTCCTCGGGATCGTCTTCGTCGTCGGCGTCGACGTGGGGATGAATACCGTAGCGCCCAAGCTGCTGATCGAACGCGGCGGTTACCCCGTCGAGCAGGCCGGACTCGGGTCGAGCGTTTACTTCGTCTGCCGCACGGTCGGTGCGCTGATCGGTTCGATCCTGCTGGTGCGCATGAACGACGTGCGTTATTTCCGCATCCACATCTTCGCGGCCATCGCCGCCATGGCCGTCCTCTACTTCGTACAGGGTACCGTGGGAATGCTGGCGCTGGTCGGACTGATCGGCTTCGCCTGCTCGAGCATCTTCTCGGTGATCTACTCGACGGCGCTGAAATGCCATCCGGAAAAAGCCAACGAGATTTCGGGGCTGATGATCACAGGGGTCTGCGGCGGCGCCGTCATCCCGCCCCTGATGGGCTTCACGACCGACCTCCTGGGCAGCCAGACCGGTTCGCTGCTGGTCATTTCGGCCTGTATGCTCTACCTGGCAGGCAGCGCCCTCGCCCTGCGCAGGTTCGCCGCGAAATAGACGGACGCCACGCACCTCATGTATATACATTAAACAGAAAACCATATAACCCAAAGGCGGCCGCAACGGCCGCCGGCAAACATCAACGATGAAAAAACACCTGCACAAACTGATCCTCTTCTCCGCGACGGCCTGCCTGTCGGCATGCACGGCTCAGGAGCCGCTGACGGACTACGTCGACCCGCGCATCGGCACCGCACATTCGCGGTGGTTCTTCTTCACCCCGGCGGCCGTACCGTTCGGCATGGCCAAACTGGCTCCGACGACCGACGGCCACCTGGGGAATCCCAACGGCTGGGAAGCCGTGGGCTACGACTCACGCCACACCTCGATCGAGGGCTTCGCCAACTTCCACGAGTTCCAGGTCGGCGGCGTGGTGGTGGCTCCGACGGTCGGCGAACTTCAGACCGTACCCGGGCCGCTCGACAACCCCGACGCGGGCTACCGTTCGCGCTTCGACAAGAAGGACGAGGTGGCGCGCCCCGGCTACTACTCCGTGCTGCTGAAGGATTACGGCGTCAAGGCCGAGCTGACAGCCACCGAACGGGTCGGATTCCACCGCTATACCTTCCCGGCGACGGAGGAGGCGAACCTGATCTTCAACATCGGGACGCGCATGGGCGAAAGCGGCCCGGTGCGCGACGCGTCGGTGACCTACACCGACGACGGACGTATCGAGGGCTGGGTGGTGACCGAGCCCGCCTATGTCGACATTTACCAGAAAGGCGCCACGGTGACAATGTATTTCAGCGCCGTACTCGACGCCGAGCCTGCGGCCTGGGGCGCGTTCAGCGGCGAGCAAACCTTCGCGGGGGAGCGCAGCCGCACAGGCGTCGGAGCAGGGCTCTACCTGCGTTTCGACACCCGCGAGCGTCAGCAGGTGGGGCTGAAGATCGGCCTGTCGTACACGTCGGTGGAGAACGCGCGGCTGAACCTCGAAAAGGAGGCCGCCAGGAAAGATTTCGACCGGGTGCGCCGCGAGGCGAACGACACGTGGGAAGAGGCGCTAGGCCGGCTTCGCGTCGAGGGCGGCCTGCACGATGACCGCGTGAAGTTCTACACGGGGCTGTTCCACGCCCTGCTGGGGCGCGGCCTGGCCAGCGACGTGAACGGGGCCTACCCCGCCAACGACGGCACGGTCGGGCAGATTGCGCTCGACGGCGCTGGCAAGCCGGAACACCACTATTACAATACCGATGCGATCTGGGGCGCCTACTGGAACCTCACGCAGCTGTGGAGCATCGCCTATCCCGAATACTATGCCGACTGGGTGGCGAGCCAGCTGCTGGTCTACAAGGACGCCGGATGGCTCGGCGACGGCATCGCATGCAGCAAGTACGTCTCGGGCGTAGGCACCAACTTCACGGGGCTCGCCATCGCCGCGGCCTACAACTGCGGCATCCGCAACTTCGACGTGGCGCTGGGCTACCAGGCCGCCCGCAAGAACGAGCTGGGCAGCGAAGGCCGCCCGGCCGGCGCGGGCAAACTGGACGTGGGGAAATTCGTCAGTCAGGGCTATTCGCCCTACCTGCCGGAACTGGGCATGCAGACCACGCCCGACGGCTCGGGATTCGCGGCCTCGCACACACTCGAATATTCGTTCAGCGCCTATGCCGTTGCGCAGATGGCCCGCCAGTTGGGCCATGAGGCCGATTACGAACAGCTCGAGAAGCTCTCGGGCGGGTGGGAGCTGCTTTTCGACCCCGAAACCAAGTACATCCGGCCGCGGGATCACAGCGGTGAATTCATCGCCGACTTCGACCCCTACGCGGCATGGGCCGGATTCCAGGAGGGCAATGCCGTACAGTACACCTACTACGTGCCCCACGATATCGACCGGCTGGTCGAGCTGGTCGGACGCGAGGAGTTCAACAACCGCCTCGACAGCACGTTCCTCATCTCGCGCGAGAGCGTCTTCGGCGGCGGCAAGACGATCAATGCCTTTGCGGGAGTCCATGCCTATTACAACCACGGCAACCAACCGAACCTCCACATCTCGGCGCTGTTCAACTTCTCGGGCAAACCGTGGCTCTCGCAGAAATGGATGCGCACGATCTGCAACGAATTCTACGGCACGGAGGAGATCCACGGCTACGGCTACGGGCAGGACGAAGACCAGGGACAGCTGGGGGCATGGTACGTCATGGCCTCGATGGGGCTCTTCGACGCGAAGGGGCTTACCGCCCCCGACCCGACGTTCCAGATCGGCAGCCCGTTGTTCGACAAGGTGACGATCCGCCTCAACCCCGATTACTACACGGGCAAGGAGTTCGTGATCGAAACGACGGGCAACACGCCGGAGAATTACTATATCGGTTCGCTGGAACTGGACGGCAAACCCTTGCAGAGCGTACAGCTTCCCTTCGCCGAAGTGGTCGGCGGCGGCACGCTGCGGGTGAACCTCGCCGCGGAGCCCAACACCCGGCTGAACAAATAACTACGAAAAATATACCGTCATGGCACAATCGGCACATAATCGCTACGCCCTGGGCGTGGACATCGGCGGCAGCCATGTCTGCTCGGCGGTGGTAGACCTCGCCACGGGGCAACTGTGCGGGGAACCGCACACGGACAAAGTCGACGCGGCGGCCGGGGCCCGCACGATCGCCGGGGCCTGGGCCGCGAACATCCGGCGCACGGCCGCGGCATCGGGCATCGGACGCATCCGGTGCGCAGGCTTCGCCTTCCCCGGGCCGTTCGACTACGAGCGGGGCATTTCGCTGATCCGGGGCGTGCGGAAGTTCGAGCGCATCTACGGGCTCGACGTCGCGGCGACGCTCTACCCGCTGCTGCGGGAGTGCGGCACGGAGGAGTTCCGCTACGTCAACGACGCGGCGGCCTTCGCGCTGGGCGAATGCCTCGGCGGGGTCGCGGACGACGCCGGACGCGTAGTGGCGCTGACGCTCGGCACGGGCGTCGGGTCGGGCTTCGTGGCCGGCCGCAGGCTGGTGACCTCGGGCGACGAGGTGCCCGCCAACGGCTGGGTATACTGCCTGCCGTTCGAAGGGGGCATCGTCGACGAGGCCTTCTCGACCCGCTGGGTATGCGGCCGCTACCGGGAGCTGACCGGGCAGGAGATAAGCGGCGCACGCGAGGCGGCCGAACGCCATGCGGAAGACCCCGCGGCACGGCGCCTGTTCGACGAATACGGGGAGCGGCTGGCGGCGTTCGCAGCCCCCGTGGCGGAACGCTTCCGCGCCGACATGCTGGTGCTCGGCGGGAATATCTCGCGGGCCTACCCGCTGTTCGGGCCCGCCATGAAACGCCGGCTCGAAGCCGACGGCCACCGGATCAGGATAGGGCTCCCGACCCGGCCCGACCATGCCGCCCTGATCGGCGCAGCATCGTTATTCATATAACCAAACAATAGTCATGTCTCTTTTAAGGAAAACAACACAGAACCCACTTCCGGTATGCAAACCGGAAACCGGAAAAAACCAATACGACATCTACCCGACACATGACCTCGGGGCGGATAAGATTTTCTGCGACTACACGTCGCTGGCACGGCGGCTGGCCGGGCAGAAGCAGGTTGTCGTCGACGGCTATGTCGGCGTACGCTTCGACCTCTTCCGGCAGGAGCTGAACCGTGCGCTCACGCAGCTGGGCATCCGCCCCGTGTGGTGGAGCGTCGACGCGGCCCTGCGGCCGCAGGAGGAGATCGAACGCCTGGTCGCCCCCTATCTGGGCGGCGACGACCCGATCTTCGGCTTCCGCACCCCGCTACGGCTGAAGGAGTTTTTCGACGGGGAAAAACTGCGGGCGATCGCACCCGACCCCGAGGCGGAGATGAACATACTCGTCGGCACCGGCGCCGCGCTGGCCGGCTGGCAGGGCGAGTTGGTTTATATCGACATCCCGAAAAACGAGATCCAGTTCCGCTCGCGTGCGGGCAGCATCGCCAACCTGGGGGCCACGCAGCCCGAGCCCCCGAAAAAGATGTACAAGCGGTTCTATTTCGTCGACTGGGTCGTACTGAACCGCCACAAGAAGGAGCTGCTGCCCCGCATCGGCATAATCGTCGACGGGCAGCGCGAAGGGGAGATCACCTGGGCCGAGGGCATCGACCTGCGCCGCGGCCTGGAGCACCTCGCCGCAAACGGATTCCGCGTCCGGCCGTGGTTCGAACCCGGGGCGTGGGGAGGCCAATGGATCCGCGAACACATCGGCGCACTGCCCCACGACGTGCCCAATTACGCATGGTCGTTCGAGCTGATCGTACCGGAAAACGGGCTGATCTTCGGCAGCGACGGCAAGATGCTCGAAGTGTCGTTCGACATGGTGATGTTCCAGGGCGGCGAGCAGGTCGTCGGCAGCGCGTGCTACGACGCATACGGCGACGAATTCCCGATCCGCATGGACTACCTCGACAACTTCGACGGCGGCAACCTTTCGATCCAGTGCCACCCGCAGCGGGAATATATCCGCAAGAATTTCGGCGAGGTACTGACTCAGGAGGAGACTTACTATATCCTCGACACGGCACCCGGGTCGGTCGTATACCTCGGGTTCAAAGAGGATATCGACCCTGCGAAGTTCGAACGGGCGCTGACCGAAAGCTTCGAAAAAGGCACGGAACTCGACGTGCCGCGCTACATCAACGCCGAACAGTCGGCGCGGCACGACCTGTTCCTCATACCGCCGGGCACGCTCCACAGCTCGGGACGCAACAACCTCGTGCTGGAGATCAGCACCACGCCTTACATCTTCACATTCAAGATGTACGACTGGCTGGCGCTCGACCTCGACGGGAAACCGCGCCCGCTGAACATCCGCCGCGCAATGGAGAACCTCTGCTTCGACCGCAAGGGCGAAACCGTGAAACGTGAGCTGGTGTCGCACCCCGCGCTGCTCGACAAGGGGGCGGACTGGGAACTGTGGCACCTGCCCACGCACCGCAACCACTCCTACGACGTGCACCGTTACAAGCTCAACACCTCGGTGGAGGTCGCAACGCAGGGAAAATGCCATGTCCTGAACCTGGTCGAGGGCGAAAGCGCCGAGGTCGAAACCGCGGGCGGCAGCCGCTTCCGTCTGAGCTATGCCGAAACGCTGGTAATTTCGGCGGCGGCAGGCTCCTACCGCATCGTCAACACCTCGGGGCGCGAGATCATGGTCGTGAAGGCTTTTATGAAATAACGGGTATATTCCCGGGCTGCGGGCCGGAAAAGGAACCGGCGAGACGATATTATTCGTATATTCATGCAATACGAACCTTAACGTAAGCACATCGCGATGAAAAAAGAGCTGTTAACCCTGTTTTGCGTGGCGGGAATCTCGTTCCCGGCACTCGGCGGCACCTACAATATCGCCCCGAAAGCCCGCGCCACGGCATCGTCGTCGCTCAATGCCGACGGCGATGCCTCGAAAGTCAACGACGGCTACATCCGCCTCGACAATGCGGGCGAATGGGTATCGGCAGCGCAGATGCCCTACTGGCAGCAATTACCCTACCCCTGGATCCGGCTCGACTGGGACGAGGAGGTCACCCTCTCGCGCATCGTCCTCTACGACCGGCCGACGGGCGATGCGCATACGGCAGGCGGCGACCTCTTTTTCAGCGACGGTACACGTATCGGAGTAGTCGGGATCCCGGACAACGGGGAGCCCAAGGTCGTGGAATTCGCGCCCAAACGGGTCAGATGGGTGAAATTCGAGGTCAACGACGCCGTGGGTTCCCATGTCGGGCTCTCCGAGATCGAGGCATTCCCGCCCGCCGGGGCCGGAGGCGACTTCGTCTCGCAGGTCAACCCGTTCATCGAAACGACCAAGGGGCGCTATTTCTTCTTCATCACGGGCAACCAGCCGTTCGGCATGATCGGCGCCGCACCGCTGACCCGCAACCGCAACCAGTACGGCGGGGGCTACAACTACAATTCGACCGAGGTGCTCGGCTTCCCGCAGATACACAACTGGGTGCTGGCCGGGCTTACGCTCATGCCGACGACCGGCAACGTCGATCCCACCCTCGGCGAAGGGCACTGGAAATCGCACTTCCGGCACGAGGGCGAAATCGCCCAGCCGGGTTACCACCGCCTCTTCCTGGAGGATTACGGCATCTGGGTCGAGCAGACGGCCACCGACCGCACGGGGTTCTACCGCCTGACCTTCACCCGCGACGCCGAAGCCGGCATACTCCTGAACCTGGGCGGTTACCTGGCGTCGACGACCATGTGCAACGCCCGCGTGCGGCGGGTCGGGGAGCACGAAATCGAGGGCAGCTTCGACACCTACGGCCGCCACTGGGGCGGCCCCGAGAACGTCAGGGTTTACTTCGTCGTCCGTTTCGACCGGCCGTTCGACCGGCTCGACGGATGGGCAGGCACACGCCGTTATTCCGGGATCGACTCGCTCGAAGGCTCCTCCGAAATCACCAGGCGCCACCCGCGCGAAGCGCTGAGTTACCTGGACTCCCCCACATCGGGCGTCGCGGCACATTACGGCGTCCGTACGGGCGATCGCATCCATGTCCGCACGGCCGTATCGTACGTCAGTACGGAAAATGCACGGGAGAACCTCACGCATGACGCCACGACCTGGGACTTCGACGCCGTGCGCCGCGCGGCACAGGACGAATGGAACGAATGGCTGGGACGCATCGAGGTAAAAGGCGGCACGCAGCAACAACGGACAAAATTCTACACCGACCTGTGGCATGTCCTGCTGGGCCGCCACAAGATCGACGACGTGAACGGCGAATACCCCGACCTGACGGACGGCCAGCGCGCAGGTTCGTTCACGCGCGACATCCGGGTCAAGACCCGCACGCTCCCGCGCGATGCGGCAGGCCGCGTCGTGCATCACATGTATAATTCCGACGCCTTCTGGCTCACGCAGTGGAACCTCAACGTCCTGTGGGGGCTGGGATGGCCCGAAATGCCCGACGAAATGTCGGCCTCGCTCATCCGCTATGCCGACAACGGCGGGCTGATTCCCCGGGGGCCCTGCGCCGGAGGGTATACCTACATCATGTCCGGATGTCCGGCCACGCCACTCATCGTCTCGGCCTATAACAAAGGGCTGATGCGCAAATGCGACCCGATGCACGCTTTCCGGACGATGCAACGCAACCATATGCCGGGCGGCATGCAGGGAATCGGGGAATTTTACCTCGAACACGGCTACCAGCCGAAAAACGCCGGGATGACGATCGAGTCGAACTTCCAGGATTGGGTGCTCGCGCAAATGGCCGTGCGTTTGGGGCTGGAGGATGAGGCCGCCTACTTCGGCAACCGATCCCACGGATGGCGCAAGCTATACCGCCCCGACCAGCAGTTGCTCTTCCCCAAGGACGAGCAGGGCCGATGGCTGCACGACGATCCGCTCAGGGGCACCGGCTGGATCGAGGCCAATGCCTGGCAGGCCACCTGGGGCGTTTCGCACGAACTACCGGCCCTCGCAACGCTCATGGGCGGTTATGACAAATTCTGCGAAAAGCTCAATTATGCATTCGAGCAGGCCGCACCGCAGGATTTCGTGTTCGGCTACGGACAAGGCTACGTCAGCTACGCCAACCAGCCCGGATGCTCCAATGCACACGTATTCAGCTGGGGCGGGAAACCCTGGCTCACGCAATACTGGGTTCGCCGGGTGAACGAACAGGCTTACGGGGCCATCACGCCCGACCGGGGGTATGGCGGGCACGACGAAGACCAAGGGCAAATGGGCGGCGTGAGCGCACTGATGTCGATCGGGTTGTTCAGTACGCGGGGCACGGCCGCTGCCCGCCCCGTATACGAGATCACCTCGCCGGTCTTCGACGAGGTGTCGATCCGGCTCGACAAGCGTTATTACCCGGCCGACCGTTCCGACCGGTTCGTCATCCGCACCTACGGCAATTCGGCCAGGAACTGTTATATCCAACGCGCACGCCTCAATGGCCGCGCGCTCCATAACTTCTGGTTCCCGCACGAAGAATTCGCACGCGGCGGCCTGCTCGAGCTATGGCTGGGGCCCGAGCCCAACACCCGCTGGGGAACCGGGAAACTCCCCGAATAGCGGCAGGCATATCCCCCATCGGCGGCGCATCCGGACAACGGCTGCGCCGTTACTTTTTCGGGGCGTCCCCGCCCGGGGAGGGAGGGGCCGGGAACAACGCGAAAAAGCCGGGAGCAACGGAAGGAGCCGGGAACAATGCGGGTACCGCAATGCCAGAAATGCCAGACAACGCCGCACGCCACGCAAACCGGCAAGTGGCGTCAACCTGCCGGACAGGCGGCGGGCAGCGGGCGTCACACAGCAGAAAGCAGGCAGCAGGCGACGGGCAGCAGGCGGCAGGCGGCACACAGCAGAAAGCAGAAAGCAGGCGGCGGGCGGGCAGCAATCCGCCGGGCAGCAATCCGTCGGGCAGGCGGCAGCATCGCGCATCGAGAAGATTTCATGTACATACAAACAGCCCGCAACGGCCGCAGATGCACACACCGGCACGGCGGCAGTCCCCGGCACAGGGAATCGGAGATCGCTTCGGAACCGTGCAGACTCGGCTCCGGCAAAAATCATGCAGGCAAACAGGTACTATCCACAGAGATACCGGAAATCCTCCGAATAAGGGAAATACAGCGGATGTTCACAAATTATCATAAAAAAAGAGCTGAAAAAAGTTGTATTTTAAAAATCTATGTATAAATTTGCAGTAGGCGTTAATGTTCATACATTATTAAAAATGTTCAACTATTAATCAACCAACCCAAACCACACTAACCTAAACTACTGAACCATGCAACATTTCTATCCAATCATCCATGCCGGCCGGCGACCCCGGCACAGGCTATCGGGCATTATGAGAGGCGGTTTTGTCCTGGTGCTGTCGGCCCTGATGTTGCCGGCGGCGGCAAATGCGGCCGCGGAAAGTTCCGCAACAGCAACTGTCAACCCCCAAAATACAGGGGGGGGGAAATCCGGCGTACGGTATCGGGCATCGTCGAGGACACGCACGGGGCAGCCGTTGCGGGCGCTTCTGTCGTAATAAAAGGATCGTCACGCGGCACGCTGACCGACAACGCGGGACACTACGCACTCGAGGGGGTGGAAGACGGCGACTTGCTGGAAATATCGTTCCTCGGCATGCTGCCGCAGACCGTCAAGGTGGGAGCCGGACGCACTTCGGTGGACGTAGTCCTGTCGGAGGATATGATTGGTCTGGAAGATGTCGTCGTGACGGGCTATACCACGATGAAACGCAAGGACATCACAGGTTCCGTCAGCTCGATCTCGGCAGACCGTATCGAGCGTATTCCGGCCTACAACATCACCACGGCGTTGACCGGCATCGCCGGGATTAGGATGGACGGGGGTTCGATCCGCATACGCGGCACCCGCTCGCGCAATGCCAGCAACGACCCGCTGATCGTCCTCGACGGCATTCCCTACGACGAAACGCTGTCCTCGATCAACCCCGGGGACATCGAGTCGATCGACGTGCTGAAAGACGCGTCCTCGACGGCCATCTACGGCGCCCGCGGTGCCAACGGCGTTATCCTGATTACGACCAAACAGGCCAAACAGGGCAAGACGACGGTAACCTACGACGGGTTCGTGGGTGCAGGCGTCAACAACCGGGGTTCGCTCGACGTAATGGACGCCGACGAATACATCGCATTCCAGCGCGAGGCGAGCCGCGCGGCAGGCACCTGGCACAGCGAAGCCGACGACGCAAAGGCGTTTTTCGGGATCGAACTGGCCAACATGGGCAAGGTCGACAATGACTGGATGGGAAAGTATTTCAACAAGAAACGCCTGTGGACAAGCCACTCGCTGACCATTTCGGCGGCAACGGACAAAAGCGCCTACAAAATCGCATTCAACTACAAGAACGAAGACAGCCGCTACAAAAACGCGGGGCACGACCACTTTTACCTGACCGCAGATCTCTCGCACAAGGTGTTGCCGTTCCTCAAGGTAGGACTTTCGAGCCGCGCATACTACATCGTCAAGAACGACAAGCCGGACATGTTCAACCAGTTCCTGCACATGTCCCCGCTCACACAGACCCGCAACGAGGACGGCAGCTACAACGTCTACCCCTTCGGCGACCCGTTCGTGAAGAACCCCTACATGAACGAGAGCGACGACGTATATAAGGACAAGACCGAGGAGTGGAAACTCTTCCTGCGCTTCTTCGCCCAGATCGACCTGGCGAAGGGGCTCACGTTCAATACCAACTTCGCATACAGCCCCGCCTTCTCGTCGCGCGGCTATTACTACGACAACCGCTCGGTATCGTATACCGACGAGCGCAACGTGGCCTTCATGCACAACAACCGCAAGGCCGACTGGGTCTGGAACAACGTGCTCAGCTACAAACGCCAGTTCGGCAGGCACAATATCGACCTGACAGCCGTCTATGAAATGCAGAACCGCCAGACGGTCAACGCATCCATGTCGGGCAAAGACCAGGAATCGCCCGCCTACCTGTGGTACAACATGGGACGCCTGACCGATTCGAAAAGCCTGTCCTCGGGCTTCGTCCGCAGCCAGATGGTTTCCGTCGTCGGGCGCGTGCAATACTCCTACGACGACCGGTACATCGTCACCGCGTCGTTCCGCGAGGACGGTGCGTCGCAGCTCTCGCCGGGGCATAAATGGGCATTCTTCCCTTCGGGGGCCATCGCGTGGCGCATTTCCGAAGAGCCCTTCCTCAAGGACGTGGAGTGGATTTCGAACCTCAAGCTGCGCGCCTCGTACGGCATGACGGGCAACTACTCGATCGCGGCCTATGCCACGGCAGGTACGCTGCACGGCAAATACGCCAATTTCAACGGCGGTGAGCTGCACCGCCCGGGGCTGGAGCCCGAAACCCGCCCGACGCCCGACCTGGAGTGGGAGCGCAACAAGATGCTCGACATCGGCCTCGACTTCGGGTTCCTCAAGGGACGTATCCACGGTACGATCGACTATTACGATTCGAAGAGCTACGACCTGCTCTACCTCAAGGTGCTGCCCTATACTTCGGGCTTCAACCGGGCGTGGACGAATATCGGCGACACCCGCAACCGCGGTTGGGAGGTAAGCCTCTCGACCGTCCCCGTGGAAACGAAGGACTTCCACCTGGGGGTGAACCTCTCGTATTACCGCAACAAGGAGGAGCTCATACGCCTGCAGGATCCCAAGATGAAGGAAGACATCAACAACGGCCTGTTCGTAGGCTATCCGGTCAACGGCGTACACTATAATTACAAACAGGTAGGCATCTGGCAGGAAAACGAAGCCGACCTGGCCGCGATCTACGGACAGAAACCCGGCGAGGTCAAGGTCGCCGATCTGGACGGCAACGGCAAGATCGACGGCAACGACCGCACGATCCTCGGCACGACACGCCCCGACTGGGTCGGCGGCCTGCAGATCAATGCGGAGTGGAAGAACATCGACTTTTCGGTCGACGTATACGGCGAGTTCGGCTCGCTGGCCCACGACGGCCGCAGCACGAGCGAATGGGCGAACCAGCTCGGGCGCTGGAACACCTACAAGATCGACTACTGGACACCCGAAAAACCCTCCGACCGACATCCACGCCCGGTCGAAGGACAGTCGATCAAATACCTCGACGCCACGGGCTACTACAAGAACAGCTACGTGAACATCCGCAACATCACGCTCGGCTACACCCTGCCCCGGGCATGGATGGGGCGTGTGGTGAAGAAGACGCGCTTCTATGTGACCATGAACACCCCGTGGCGTTACAGCCAGTTCCAGAACACGGGCGGCATCTCGTGGTGGGAGTCGTTCTATATCTTCGGCGCGAATGTCCAGTTCTAACTTAAAATCCGAAAACCAGACCATGAAAAAGATATTCATCCTGTTTGCGGCGGCACTTACGATAGGGCTGACCGGATGCCAGAGCTTCCTCGAAGAAGAAACCTACGGGTCGACGACCGAGATATTCAAGGAGGAAAACGGCATCAAGGCGCTGGTATACCAGAGCTACACCAAGATCAACAACCTCTACGGCGGCGACGGACAGTGGCCGCTGATGACCGAGCTGGGGACGGACATCTACCTGCGCGGCAAGAACCAGGGCGATGTGGGCCTGTGCGACTACTACGGGCTCGACGCCACCAACGGCAATGTGGCATGGCTGTGGAACCACTGCTACAAGGCGCTGTTCAACATCAACCTGTTCTTCGAAACGATCGACCAGACGCCCTTTGCCGACGAGGACGAAAAGAGCCAGTTCAAAGCGGAGATGTATGTCATGCGGGCTCTGTTCCTGTGGATCGTCACCGAGACGTGGGGCGACAGCTACCTGCCGATGACAACCGACGAGACCGAGGGCACCGAAGCCCGCCGTTCGCCCCGCGCGAAGTTCTACGAAGAGATCATCGGCGCACTCGAGGCAGCCATCGGGCTATTCCCCGACACGCGCACCACGGAATCGGGGCGCATCGACATGCCCGCAGCCAAGGCGCTGCTCGCACGCATGTACCTCTACAACGAACAGTGGGACGAGGCCGCCGACATGGCATCGCAGGTGATCGGCCACTACGGGCTGGAGCTCTGCCCCTCGCTCAAAGACCTGTGGGCCGACGACAAAACCAACAACGAATTCATCTGGACGACGGAATTCACCGAGGACGACGCCTTCCGCCAGGCCAACGGCTACTGGTCGTGGTATGCCATGTATATCGACCGTTTTCCGGGCGTGCAGACCATGCTCAAATGGACGGGCTACGGCGGCTGCCAGGCGATCCCCTCGACCTACTTCATGGATCTGTTCGACCGCGACGCCGACAAACGCTGGAGCGACCTGCACCAATGGGTATGGTATTACAACGACCCGGCCGACGACCGTTCGGCCTTCCCGCTCAACCAGTGGCGCGAATACATCGACACGGCGCTCTACCTCTGTCCCGACGTACTGCCCGTCGAGGAACACAAGCGCATGGAAAAGACCTTCACGGTATTCGACCGCAACGACATGTTCGACGCCGACGGCATCCCGCAGGATCGCTGGACGTTCATCGGCATGACCAAGTTCTACGACCACACCCGGCCGGGCAACATGTCGGAGCTGTCGGATCGCAGCTACCCTGTGATCCGGCTGGGCGAACTTTACCTGATCCGTGCCGAGGCGCGTATCCGGAGCACGGAGAACCGCGACCTGAAGGGTGCCGCCGAGGACATAACCCAGCTGCGCAAACGCGCCGTCAACCACGAAAAGCCCGAATACGAAGAGGCCATGAAGGTCACCGAGGAGGACATGACGCTCGATTTCATCCTCGAGGAACGCGCCCGCGAGCTCTTCGGCGAGTGGCAGCGGCGGCTCGACCTGAAACGCTTCGGCAGGCTCATCGACCAGGTGAGGATCTACAACCCCGACGCAAAGGACAACATCAAGGAGTACCACGTCGTACGCCCCATCCCGCAGACGCAGTTCGACGGCATGCCCGACTGGACGACCCTGGGACAAAACGAAGGATATTAAACACCTAACGCAGTAAACGACCATGAAAACCATACTGAAAAAATTCGCAGCCTTCCTCTGCGCGGCACTGGTATTATGCGCATGCAGCGACGACGACTATTCCGAAGCACATCAGACGCTCATGGCATTGATCCGCCAGGCGGAATCGCTCGTCGAAGAGTCGACGGAAGGGATCGAAGAGGGCGACACGGCCCCCGGATCGAAGAAGGCATTGCAGGCCCGCATCAACCAGGCCTATTACATCATGCACAACACCTCGCGGGACGAAGGCTACCGGAACGCCTGCAAACAACTCGAAGAAGCGATAAAAGCCTTCCGGGAGAACATCGTCAAGGCCGGAATCCCCTATTTCAACGCCGGGTCGAAGATGAACCTCGGGCCCGCAGGCGACTGGGATCTCACGGAAGAGCTGACGTGGGAGATGAAAATACGTTTCGACGAATTCGCGGCGGGCGACCAGAACGTCATCTCGTGCGAGCAGGGCAAGGGTGCCATCATGATCCGCAACAACGGCGCGAACCTGCAGTTCTACGTCAACGACGGGAGCTGGAAGGGCGGCACCTGCTGCACGATCGAGCTGAACAAGTGGTACCACATCACAGCCACGTACAAGGCCAACGACAAGATGCACTTCTATCTGGACGGACGGCTGGTAAAGAGCTTCGCGTGCGGCAAGGCCATCGTGGAGCCGACCTGCAACCTGCAGCTGGGCACCGCCCCCTCCTACTCGAACCGCTACATGCGCGGCAACATCCAGCACGTTTCGATCTGGGCGGACGTCCGCACCGAGGCCGAGGCCGCAGCCGATGTGGCATGCGACTTCTCCGGGACTGAGGAAGGGCTGAAAGCCTACTGGCCGCTGACGCTCAACGTCGGCTCGGAGATCACCGACATGACCGGCAGGCATGTGGCAAAAATGACCGACGTAAAATGGACTGACCCCGAATAACCCAAAAATTCCGATATGAAAAGACACAAGCATTCCATCCTCGCCGTATTGGCGGCCCTGCTATGGGGCAGCCTGTCGGCAACACCCTACAGGCCCGTATGGGAAATCGGCCGCAAGGACGGCTCGGCCGCCGAGTTTGCGCTGTACGACGGCGCGTATTCCGACCTTCTGGGCCGGTTCCCCGGCGCGGCGGCCGCGTACGACGTAGGGCGCAGCACACCGGGAGAAATCCCCTACATCCTGCCCGGGCCCCAGGACGGCTGGGCCGGCAACGGCAACGGATCGCTGCTGATCCGCTTCGGAGCCGATGCGCAAGCCTCCCGGGCGGAGATGCGGCTGACACTCTACCTGGTCGAATCGCAGGCCTCGTCACCCCCGACGATCGAAATCTCCGCAGGCGGGTTCCGCACCTCGGTGCAGGCGCCTGCCGGGGACGACATCAACTACCCGGATACCAAACGCACCTCGGCACGCGGCCTTGCGATCGAGGCCCTATTGCCGGCCGGGACATTCGGCGCCGGGGAAAACCTCCTCACGATCCGCAACGCCGGCGGCAGCTGGCTCGTCTGGGACGCCATCGTCCTCGAAGCCGACCGCAGCGTGAAATGCACACGCCCCGGCGACGGCATCGCGCTCATCGGAAGCCACTCGCAGCCGGGGCTGATTTACGGCCGCACCGAAGGGGAGCTGCTGCACCCGGTGACGCTGACCCTCGTCAACTGGGGCAAGCCCCAGCGTGCCGGATGGAACTACGACGGCAAACCGGGCGGGACGGTCACACTGTCTCGCGGGATAAACACCGTCGAGGTCAACATTCCCGAAGGGTACGAAGGCCGCACGGTGGATTTCGAAGTGCATCCCAACCGCGGGAAAGCCCTGTCGGCGGCGGTGGAAATCGCCCCGGCGGACAAATACACCGTCTACCTGGTGCAGCACACGCACACGGACATCGGCTATACCAAACCGCAGACCGAAATACTCACCGAGCACCTGCGCTACATCGACTATGCCGTGGAATACTGCGACCTGACGGCCGACTACCCGGACGACGCGAAGTTCCGCTGGACATGCGAAGCCTCGTGGCCCGTACGCGAGTGGTTGCGCATACGTCCCAAGGCACAGGTGGACAAATTCATCAGGTACGTCATGGCAGGGCAGATCGAGGTGACGGCCATGTTCTTCAACATGTCCGAGCTGTCGGGCGAGAACAATTACAAGACGTTCCTCGAGCCCGTGGCCCGATTCCGCGAATTGGGGCTGCCGGTCGAAACGGCCATGCAGAACGACGTGAACGGCATCGCATGGTGCCTGGCGGACTATCTGCCCGACCTGGGCGTGAAATATTTTTCGATCGGGTCGAACAACCACCGCGCCCTCATCCCGTTCGACCGCCCGACACTCTACCGCTGGGAGTCCCCGTCGGGCAAGGGGCTGCTGATGTTCCGCAGCGACCACTATCATACCGGGAACTCGTGGGGCATCCACACGGGCGATATGGCCCGCCTGGAAGACGGCGTATTCGGGTACATCCGCAACCTCAAACGCACGGGTTACCCGTTCCCGGTCATCGCCGTACAGTACTCGGGATACCTGACCGACAACTCGCCCCCGTCGATGCGCGAGTGCGACCTGATCCGCGCATGGAACGAACGCTACGCATGGCCGAAGCTACGCAGCGCCACGGCACACGAGTTCCTCGGACGCATCGACTCCCAGTACGGCGACAAACTGCCCGTATACCGGGCCGCCTACCCCGACTGGTGGACGGACGGGTTCGGGTCGGCGGCACGCGAGACGGCGGCCTCACGCAAAACGCAATCCGACCTGGTCGCCATCGAAGCGATGCTCTCGATGGCCCAAATGGAGGGGACAGGCCAGAGCGGCGGGACACACGAAGAACTGCGCCGCATCCACGAAAACCTGCTCTTCTACGACGAGCATACCTTCGGGGCCGCGGAAAGCATCTGGAACCCCGGATGCGAGAATTCTCAGGTACAATGGGCCGAAAAGGGCTCCTACGTATGGGAGGCGCTCAAAAGCACCCAACTGCTCTATGAAGATGCCATAGGCCGCCTACAAGGCGCCCTCTACCGCTCGACGCACCCGACGCTCACGTTCTTCAACCCGCTCGGCTGGGAACGCTCGGAACTGGCGACAGTCTACATAGACTTCGAACTGATCCCGGCAGACCGCGAGTTCCGGATCGTCGATGCAGCCGGGAAAGCCCTGCGCGTACAGCCCATCCGCTCGCGCCGCGAAGGACGCTATTACGCCATCTGGGCGGAAGGAATCCCCGCCATGGGTTACAAGACCTTCGAAATCGTACTCGGCGACGGCAAGGCCGCGGCACCCCGCCGCACGGAACTCCGGGACAACAGCCTCGAAAACGATTTCTACCGGATCGTCTTCGACCCGGCTTCGGGGACGATCGCCTCGCTCTACGACAAGGAGCTGGGACGGGAGATGGTCGACCCGGACTCGGAATGGAAGCTGGGGGCTTTCGTCTATGAATCGCTCAACGGCGACCGCCACCAGATGGAACGCAAAGTATTCGACAATTACCGGCGCTCTTCGCTCTCCGACGTACACTGCCCGGGCGTTACGTCGGGCGATATTTACCAGAGCGTCCGCTTCACGGGCAAAGCCGAGGGATGCGACGAAAAATTCAGCGTGCAGGTCGAAGTACGCCTGTATAACGACGTGAAACGCGTGGAGCTCGGCTACGATTTCATCCGCAACCCCGAAACCGATCCTTCGGCGATCTACGTCGCCATGCCGTGGCTGCTGGAAAATGCGAAACTCACGTTCGACGTACCGGGCGGCGTAGTCCGTTCCGGCGAAGACCAGATCCCCGGCACGAGCGCCTCGTGGAACACCGTACAGAATTTCGTCGCGGCACGCAACGACGACGCCCAGATTCTCGTAAGCGGCAGCGAGGTGCCGCTCTACCTGCTCGGGAAACTGCTCGACGACCCTTATCGCCAGCCCCGCACCTATGAAAAGCCGCATGTCTTCCCGTGGCTGATGAACAATTACTGGACAACGAATTTCCGCGCTTCGCAGGAAGGGGAATTCAAGTGCGGATTCGTCATCAGCTCAACCCAGGACACCTCCAACACGGCCGCATCGCAGTTCGGCTGGAGTGCACGCATCCCGCTCTGCACCCGCGTAATGCCGGCCGCCACTGCGGCCAACGGCAACGCCCGCGACCGCTCATTCCTGCGCAGCGGATGCAGCCATGTGCTGATCACGTCATGCACCCCCGCGGCCAGCGGAGAGGGCATCCTGATCAACCTGCGGGAAACCGACGGGCAGGCAGGCACCCTTACCCTGCTCGACGCCTCGGGACGCGAACTGCCCTTTACGGCGGCCGATGCGACAGGGCACCCGCTGGACGGCCGGAGCGTCACTTCGCTGGCGCTGAAACCCTATGAAAACAGGTTCGTCATCCTGAAATAGGCCGGGAAAAGGCTACGGCGGGGAATTTCATCCGAACCGCCCTCCGCAAAAACAGGCTGCACCCGATTTCGGTGCAGCCTGTCTTGTATCCATACCACTGAAATTACCACATAACTTATAACAGGCGATACTCTCCGAAGTTTTTTTTGTAGGGAAGTGACTTTCCCCCGGAAGATCCGGAAACTATCGACCCACAGTTTTCGAAACGGATCTTCATCGGTTCCAGAAAAGGGGACATACCCGAATGTTCTTCGAGGAAACTTCCGAAAGCGTAGCCGCCCACCGTACCGTCATTCTCCTTCATTATCCACGACGGAGACTCTGTCGCTGCCAGCAAACATCGGATTTTCCGGCCGTTTCTGTTTCCGGAGCACCCTAAGCGGAAAAGTGCGGACAGCCCTGACAGTTTCCGCGAATGATGGAAAGCCATAGCTGTTTTCGCGGAAAAAGAGTACCTCAATACAGAGGATAGCCATACGGTTGAAAATAGGATATTGCACGACACGACCGTAACAAAATTTTCGTATTTTTAAGAAGTCATAAAAATTACCTGAATCATGAAATTCTTTATCGACACGGCCAATCTGGAACAAATCCGCAAGGCGCACGAACTGGGCGTCCTGGACGGCGTAACGACCAACCCATCGCTGATGGCCAAAGAGAACATCCGGGGTACGGAAAACTGCAACCGTCATTATGTTGAAATCTGCAACATCGTCGAAGGGGACGTGAGCGCCGAGGTCATAGCCACAGACTTCGAAGGAATGGTGCGAGAGGGTGAGGTGCTAGCGGCGCTGCATCCCCGCATCGTCGTGAAACTGCCCTGCACGGCCGCAGGAATCCGGGCCGTAAAATATTTTGCCGCCAAGGATATCCGGACGAACTGCACGCTGGTATTCTCCGTGGGACAGGCGTTGCTCGCCGCAAAGGCCGGAGCGACCTACGTGTCTCCGTTCGTGGGACGTCTCGACGACATCTCCGAAGACGGCGTGGCATTGGTAGCCCACATCGTGAAGGTCTACCGCACCTATGGTTACAAAACGCAGGTGCTGGCCGCTTCGATCCGTCATACGCAGCATATTATCCAGTGCCTCGATGCGGGAGCCGATGTGGCGACATGCCCCCTTGCGGCAATCGAAGGGTTGCTCAGACATCCGATGACGAACAGCGGGCTGGAGAAGTTCCTCGCAGACCATGCACGGCTGAACGTTTGACGGAAAACAAAACCGCAGTGCTTCCGATGTAAAATAATAACAGACCTATTCCAAAAACCTCAGGGGGGGGGTATGGATATCCCCTACCGGGTGCTGAACTTGTAGACACAGACATGGCGGTAGCGCTGGCCGGAGCCGAGCACCGTCGAGGGGAAGCCGGGATGGTTGGGGCTGTCGGGGAAATGCTGGGTTTCGAGCGCCAGCGAAGCGCGGCGGCCGTAGGATTTGCCGCCCTTGCCGACTAGGGAGCCGTCGAAGAAATTACCGCCGTAGAACTGGATGCCCGGTTCGGTCGTCCAAACCTCCATATAACGCCCCGCAGCGGGTTCATAGACCGTAGCCGCCAGCTCCAGGTCATGGGTGCTCCTGCGCGACAGCACCCAATTGTGGTCGTAGCCGTGGCCGTGGCGGAGCTGTTCGAAATCGGCATCGAGGCGCGACCCGATCGGTGCCGGACGGCGGAAATCCATCGGCGTGCCTTCGACGGGCATCAGGCGACCGGTGGGGATGAGCGTCGAATCGACGGGCGTGAAGAAATCGGCTGCGATCATCAGCTCATGGTCGTTGATCGGCGGCCCGCCCGCCCCGTGCAGGTTGAAGAACGAGTGGTGCGTGAGGTTGACGACCGTACGGCGGTCGGTCGCAGCCTCGTGTGTGATGACGAAGCTGTTGTCGTCGGTCAGCTCGTAGGTCATCGTAACCTTCAGGTTCCCGGGGTATCCCTGATCGCCGTCGGGCGAGAGGCAGGCCAATACGATCTTCTGCGGCGTCACCTCGACGACATCCCACACAACCATGTCGAAGCCCTTGGCACCGCCGTGCAGGCTGTTGGGGCCGTCGTTCAGAGGCAGCGTATACTCCTTCCCGTCGAGCGTAAATCGCCCTGCGGCGATACGATTGCCGTAACGGCCGATGGTGGCGCCGAGGAACCGCTCTCCGGTTTGATCGACGTAAGCGCCGAGATTGTCGTGCCCCAGCACGATGTCCGCGAAATTGCCGTCGCGGTCGGGCACCCACAATTCGACGACGCGGCCGCCGAAATTGGTCACCGTCATCTCCAGCCCGCGGGCATTCCTCAACGTGTAAAGGTCGGTCGCCTTGCCGTCCACCGTGGAGCGGAAGGCGGCACGCGAGACCTGCGAATGCCGCTCGGAGCCGCATCCGGAAAGCATTCCTGCCATAAAAAATACGATTAATAAGTTCTGTTTCATTTTATTCGGTTCGGGAGCCCCCGCCCGGGGCCGACGGCGCCTGCCGCCGGACAGGGTGCTGTCAGTCGGTTACGACGGGGATGCGGATCAGCGTGAACGAGTGCGCCGGGAAGGCATAGGTGAACCGGTCGCCCCGCGCCTGTGCCTCTTTGGTCACGGTTTTCACGGCCTGACGGGTCATCGAGTTCTCGGCCTTGATGTCGGGGCCGTTGACCTCGTATACCGTCGCCTTGCCGCCGAAACGTCCTGTCTGGCAGAGGATGTCGGTCGTGATGGCCTGCTCCCGGTGGCGGTTGGTGACGTTCACGATCACTTCGCCGGCCTCGTTGTCATAGGCCGCCGATACGTCGAGGTAAGGGATCCGCTCCCCGCCCAGCGCATAGGTGTCACAGTCGACGAAGGTGTCGAGCGACGTGCCGTGGCAATGCGTGGCGAAGAGCTGCAACGGGTAGAAGATCGTCTGGTACCACGAACCTTCCTTGGTGGAGAAGATCGGGGCGATGACGTTGACCAGCTGCGCCATGTTGGCCATCTTGACCACATGGGCGTTGCGGACGAAGATGTTGAGGAAAGTCGATACCACCAGCGCATCTTCGAGGTTGTAGACCTCCTCGTTGCCCTCCTCGCCCTTGGCGCGGTACCATACGTTGTACTCGTCGAAGGCGATGTAGATCGGATCCTTGCGTTCGGCCTTGGTCATCGCCTCGGCGATCAGTCCCTCGGTGATGCGGATAGCCTTCTCGGCGAAGCGCGTCGTGGCCATGAACTTGTAATAATCGTTGCTCCGGTTCTCGACGTAGTTGTGCAGGGCGATGTAGTCGGCGTGGTTCTTCAGGTACTCCAGCACGGTACGGTTCCAGTCGATCCAGTTGCCGTTGTAGTCGCTCGACCCGGCCACGACGAGTTTGATGTCCCGGTCGATCCACTTCATCAGCTTGGCCGTCTCGAGGGCGAACTTGCCGTAATCCTCGGCGTTCTTGTGCCCCATCTGCCACTGGCCGTCCATCTCGTTGCCCAGGGCCCAGTATTTCACCTTGTGGGGTTTCTCGTAGCCGTTACGGCGGCGCAGGTCAGACCAGTAGGTGCCTTTCTCGACATTGCAGTACTCGACCCAGTTGCGGGCTTCGTCCATCGTCCCCGTGCCGAGGTTCACGCAGAAATAGGGCTCGGTCGCGGCACGGCGGCACCACTCGACGAACTCATCGGTGCCGAACGCGTTGCTCTCGCGGAAGCCCCATGCCAGGTCGATGCGCGTCGGGCGTCCGGCCTGCGGGCCGATGCCGTCCTCCCAGTGGTAGCCCGAGACGAAGTTGCCGCCCGGCCAGCGCACCAGCGATGTGCGAAGCGCCCGCGTCGCTTCGAGCACGTCCCGGCGGTAGCCCTTCTCGTCCGAAAGGGGCGATCCGGGCTCGTAAAGCCCGCCGTAGATGCAGCGGCCGAGGTGCTCGACGAAGTTGCCGTAGATATTCCGGTCGATTTCGCCCTTTTGGCGTTCGATGTCGACCTTGATTCGGGCATTGCCCGTTTTCCCGCGCGCCCAAAGCCCGCCGGGGATCAGCACGGCGGCCACGAGCGCCGCCAGCATGGTTCTTTTCAGATTCATAGTCTTCGGTTTTTCAGGGTTATTCATCCAGCACCACGATCGTATAGGAGTAGGGCGCTATGTCGACAGTCTGCGCAGCCCAGGCCGGCAGTTCCCGCCCGACGGGGGCGATGCGGCGCGGCTCTTCGGGGGTGTTCACCGCGTCGAGGTCGCCCGAGAGCGAAACCATGCGGGCTTGGGAAACCTTCCCCATCCCGTCCACGCGCAGGCCCACACGCAGCGGCTCGGCACCCGTATTGGCGATGTGGAGCACGACGCTCCCCGCCTCGCGGCTGCGGGTTGCCGTCACGTCGAGCACCCCATCAGCGCCCTCGACCCCGCAGCCGACCGTCAGGGGACGGTGGTGTGCCGCAGCCATCTGCTGCGCATAATAGGGGGGCATCCCCCACACCTGGGACGGGGTGAAGAAAACCTGCCCCTGATCCCAGCCGTTGTCGTTTTGCCGGTAGGGTTGCAGGGCATTGGCCGCGCAGGAGGTCAGCACGAAGTCGCCCATGCGGCGCACGGCGTTCTGAAGCGTGACGTGTCCCAGCACGCGCTGCATGTCGTGGCGGTTGCCGTTCTCCTCGAAGATGGCGCATTTCATCGTAGTGGAGGGATTCCACCTGAGGAACAGCTCGCGCATACGGCGCAGTTCGGCCTCGACCTCCCGGCCGCTGGCGAGCTGGTCGGCCCACGGATGGTAGTCCCAATAGTCGGCTTTGCCGTCCAGGGCACGGAACGTCCGTTCCATGCTCGGCGAATCGGCACGCCACCACGCCGTGGAGATCAGTTTCACCGACGGGTCTTTGCCCTTGATGGCGTCGTGCAGCAGGTTGAAGCGCTCGACATAGTGGTCGTATTCGTCGGCACGATCGCCGTTGAAGAGTACCTCCTCGTTGCCGATGCCGATATATTTCACGCCGTAAGGCTCGGGGTGGCCGTTCTCGGCACGCCGGCGCCCCCACTCCGACGTCACCGGGCCGTTCAGGTACTCGATCATGTCGGCCATATCCTGGGGCGTCTCTTCGATATTGACCGCAAAGGCCGCCGTGAAGCCCGCCTTCTCGCAGAATTGCAGGAAATCCTCGATGCCGAAACCGTTGGTCGACCAGCGGTACCAGTGTCCGTGGTAGGGCGGCCGCTTGTCGCGGTCGCCGATCATCTTCTTGAAGCGGTAGCCCGAAATGTTGATCATCGTACCGCCGTAACGCAGGAAGGTCAGCCCCTGGTCGACCATCGCCTGCCCGATGTCACCCCGCAGCGGCAGGCCGCGGAAGCGGTCTTCGCCCGTGGACATCAGCGTCACCTGATCGGCCTGCACCCTGCCGGGGCGGTCGAGGTAGAGGGCGAAGCGGGCATCCCCGTCCGCGGCGGCGGCAGTCAGTTCGAACGGAAATTTCTTCCAGGCCGCACCGATGCCCGTGATACGCTGCGAGGCATATTCCTTCGTGCCGTCGGCACTCTGCAACGCCACGACCACATCGCCCGACCCGCGCAGGTAGAGACGCCCTTCGAACGTCTGCCCCTTGCGCATGGCAATGCCCCAGCGGTTCAGTCCGGCATTGGCGATGCCGACGGTTCCCGTCCCGGAGACGAATTCCACGCTCTGCGAGCAGGCGCCGTTATAGGCGTCCCCCGCCTCGTGGCGGTAGGCAGCCACGGCACCGCCCGTCGAAAAGGCGTCCCACTGCCGACTGACCTGCACGGCCGGCGTCGTGCGGAACACGAGTTTGCGCGACGCACCGTCGGCCGTAACCTTCACGTTGCGGAACCGTGCCTCGGAATTCCACGTACGCAGGGCGACCCGGCCCCTGGCCAGCACGGGATCGTCGTCCTCGGCACGGAGCACGCAAGCCCCGTTCAGGAAAACCTGCAACGTGCGGCCGTCGGTCTTGAATCCCAGCCTGTTCCATTGTGCGGGGTCGCACGACACGGCAGCATCGGCGATCGGCGTGAAATTGTTCTTATGCTTGCCCAGCACGACCTTACGGCCGTCGGCCGCAAGGCTTATCTCGTAGCCGTGGAAATTGTCGGCGCCGTTGCCAGGCTCCGAAACCCCGGCCAGCAGGCCGGCATTGTCGCCACCGCCGCCGCGGGTGAATTTCAGTTCGGTCTCGACCTCGCCCGCAGCCATCTCCAGCGGGTCATAGACCAGCTTGGCGCCCGCATGAGCGGCACAGAGCAGCTCGTCGCCGGCAACCTGCCACTCCCCTTCGTAGGCCGAGCAGTCGTCGAAAAGGGGGTTGGGCACGGGCTCCTCGAAACTCTCGCCGAAGATCCGCTGGTCGTAAAGGCCTCCGTAAATCTCGTGGTTGACGTCTTCGATGCAGGCCCCGTAAAGCCAGGGGGTGACGCTGCCCTCGACTTTCGACGCATCGACCGTGATCGTGGCGTCCGTTGCGCCGCCCGCACAGGCGGCGGCCATGGCGGCACACAAGGCCGCAAGGGGAATTTTTTTCAGGAAACGGTTCATATGTCCGGGTTTTTATTTTACCAGTTCTTTCTGTATCTGTTCGAGCGATTTGTCCTTGGTCTCGGGGAGCTTTATCGCAAAGATAAGGCTGCCGAGGGCAATAAGCGCGAAAAATCCGAAGATATAGGTGCCGCCGACCGAAAGGAAGACGGGGAAGAACCACGACAGCAGCGCCGACCACACCCAGTGGGTCATGCTGCCCAGCACCTGCCCCTTGGCACGCACCGAATTGGGGAAGACCTCGGAAATGACCACCCAGATCGTAGCGCCCAGCGACACGGCGAAGAAGGCGATGTAGCCCATCAGGCAGACGAGCATGTAGTAACCTTCGAAGCGTTCGAGCCAGAACCCGCGCGCCACGAGCACCAGCGAGACGAACATCCCCACGGCACCTACGCCGATGAGCTTCTTCCGCCCCACCTTGTCGATGAGGAACATGCCCAGCATGGTGAACGTGAGGTTGGTGATGCCGATCATGATCGACTGCATCATCGCCCCCTCGCGGAAGACGCCCGACATCTCGAACAGGCGCGGCGCATAGTAGAGGATGGCGTTGATCCCCGTGAGCTGGTTGAACGTCGAGATGAGGAACGCCAGCAGGATGGGGATGAAATATTTTTTCCGGAAAAGCCGCTCGCCCGTATCGCCCGCCCCGGCGAGCGAGGCGCGGATCTCGGCCATTTCGGCTTCGACATTCTCGCGCGTGGTGCGTTCGAGTACACGGCGCGCCTCGGCGTCACGGCTGCGGATAAGCAGCCAGCGGGGGCTTTCGGGCACGGTCATCAGCAACAGGCCGAAGGCCAGTGCCGGGACGGCCTCGATGCCCAGCATCCACTGCCAGTCGTGGGGAATCCCCACGATCCAGTAATTGGTCAGGTAGGCGATGACGATGCCCAGCACGATGTTGAACTGGAAGAAGGCCACGAAACGCCCGCGCCAGTGCGACGGGGAGATCTCGGCGATATACATCGGCCCCACGACCGACGAGGCGCCGACGGCCAGTCCGCCCAGGAAGCGGAAGAACATGAACGAATACCAGTTGACGATCACGGCACTGCCCACGGCCGAGATCAGGTAGAGCCACGCGATCACCTTCAGCGAGCGCAGGCGCCCGTAGCGTTCGGCTGGGCCGCCGCAGACCAGGGCGCCGACGATGGTGCCGATAAGCGCCGTGGCGATCGTGAAGCCGTGCGCGAAGTCCGAGAGCGCATAGATCCCCTGGATCGCCTTTTCGGCACCGGAGATCACGGCCGTGTCGAAGCCGAACAAAAGGCCGCCGAGCGAAGCGACGAAGGCGACATAAAACATGAAGCCTTTAACGGATGTTTTCATATCAGGTCGGATTAGTTGGTTTTCAGTTTCGGTTCACGACGGTTCAGAGGCCGAATTCGATCCGGTTGATCACATGGTTCTGGTAACATTCGTCCAGTTCGACGAAATAGCCGCTCCAGCCCCAGACGCGCACGATCAGGTTGCGGTGCCGCTCGGGATGCACCTTGGCGTCGAGCAGCTTTTCGCGGCTGACGGTATTGAGCTGCAACTGGTGGCCGCCCAGGGCGATGTAGGTCTTGACGAGCATGCCCAGTTTGCGGACGCTCTCCTCGTTGTTGAAGACCGACTGGTCGAACTCGAGGGTCAGCGGCCCGCCGTTGACCACATCCTCCAGACGCGGTTTGGTGAAGGATTTGATGACCGATACGGGCCCGCGCTGGTCGATGAACAGGCTCGGCGAATAGTTGGCGGGGATCATCTCCCCGGCACTGCGGCCGTCGGGCGTGGCACCGAGGCCTGCGGCATGGAAAACATAGTACATGGCCGTACCGGTGCCGGCGCGGTAGATGCCGCCCCGCTCGTTGCGGCGCCCTTCGAGCGCACGTGCGAACGATGCGAGCAGGTCGCGCCCGATGGAGTCGGCATAGTCGTCGTCCTGCCCCATCTTGGGAGCCTCCCGGCGCAGCAGGCGTTGTAATTCGGGTGCGCCGCGGAAGTCGTCCTCCAGCGCCGAGAGCAGCGTCGGGGCATCGAAACGGCGCTCCTCGAAGTAGAATTTGCGCAGCGCCGCCAGCGAGTCGGCCGCCGTGGCAATGCCCGTGCCGTGCAGGCCGTAGTTGTTGTAGCGCGAGCCGAGCGAAATGTCCTGCGCCCGTTCTATGGTGCCGTCCATCAACAGCGACATCATCGGTGCGGGGGCGATGTAGAGGTTGCGGTGCTTGCGGCAGATGGCGTCGGCCTTTTCGGCGATCTTCCGCTCTACACGGCCGTAGAAGGCCGCATAATCGGGGCATTGCTCCAGTTCGGGCAACACCTCGCGCACGCAGCCGATGAGCGACACGGCGTCGATGTTGGGGATGTCCATCGCATGGTTGGGGATGATGAACTCCCAGCAGGCGGCCACGACATAATTGCGGGCGTCCTGCTCCGAGTACCCTTTCTTCATGAGCCCCGGGACGATCACGTCGTCGTTGCTGTACTGCGGGAATCCCAGCCCCTTGCGGGTGAGCTGCGACCCCAGGAAGAAGATTTCGTCGGGCGTATCCGCGTCGACGCGGATGTTGATCTTGGGGTCGATCAGCTCCAGTTCGCAGCTGGCCCGCAGGCACATCTCCGAGAGGCGGTTGAAAAGGTAGTCGCCGTTTGCGGCGCGGCCGCCCAGCACCATGCTCTGGCCGTTGTCGCCCTGCTGCATACCGGGATAGAGGTCGCTGTCCTTGTTGCATGCGAGGAAGAACTCTTCCACCAGGTCGAACGCCTCCTCCTCGGTCAGCACGCCGCTGTCGATGTCATGGCGGAAATAGGGGTACATGTACTGGTCGAAACGCCCCAGCGTATTGTGGTAATTGCCGGCCTCCCAGATCGCGAAATGGAGGATGCGCAGCAGTTGCAGCGCCTCGCGCAGCGACCGGGCGCCGCGCGTACGCACGGCCTCGAGCACTTGGGCCGTATCCGCCTGCCCCGCTTCGCGGGCATGGGCGGCGTAACGCCCCGTAAGCTCCTGCACGGCCTCGATGCAGAGCGCCACCGACCCCAGGAAGATACGCTGTTCCTGGTCGAGCGAATCGTCCGCCAGGCGGGAAGCGATTTCGGCCTTCCGGGCATCGAGCCCAAGGCGGATGGTGGTTTCGTAGTCGGGCGATATGTTGCAGACCGTCCCGCGCTCGTGGATGTAGTGCGACGCCTTGATCCCGTCCCACTCCTGCGGGGTGAAGATTTCGGGCACTTCGGTAACGGTGCGGGTGAATACGATCTTCTCGCCCGGCAGGATCACGGGCTCTTCGGCACGCATCAGGGCTGCGAGCATCTCCGCCGAACGCCTCACGGGCGGCATTCCGGCCGCTGCAAACCCGATATTGAGGTTGTCCAGCCCGAGCCGGGCCGGGGTACGGCGCAGGACATGGTGCTCTTTGCGGAGGATATAGCCGCGCAGGTTTTCGATTCTGGGATTCATTGTATGAGTGTTTTAAGATTGTAGTCGCTGAAAACGTCGTGGACACGGGGCTCCGCCCCGGTATCGAAACCGGGGGCATACGTCCGGCCGATCATGGCGTACTTCGCCCCGGCGGTCTTGTGGTAGCGCAGGATCTCGACCCGCTCCAGCCCCGGGGCATCCTTGATCAGCAGGCAGGTCTGCAACATGTTCTCCCGCGTATCGTTCACCCCGGGGATCAGCGGAATGCGGACGACGAACGGCCGGCCCGAAGTGCACAGCCATGCCAGGTTGCGCAGGATGGGGGCATTGTCCACCCCTGTCCAGCGGCGGTGCTGCACCGGGTCGGCGTGCTTCACGTCGAACAGCACCAGATCGGCGTGCCCCGCCACCCGGCGGAACACCTCCGGCGCGGCATAGCCGCTCGTCTCGACGGCCGTATGCACCCCCGCGGCCTGCAACGCGGCAAGCACCTCTGCCGCAAATGCGGCCTGCAGGAGCGGCTCGCCGCCCGTGAGCGTCACACCGCCGCGGTTCATGGCGTATACCGCCTTGTTGCGCAGCAGTTTGCCGGCCAGCTCCCCCGAGCAGATCGCGTACCCGCACATCGTGCGGCCGTCGCGGCGATCCATATACTGCGGCTCGGGGGAAATGCCCTCGGGATTGTGGCACCAGGCACAGCGAAGCGGGCACCCTTTCAGGAAAACGGTGGTGCGGATACCCGGCCCGTCGTGTATGGCGAACTCCTCGATGCTGAAAACAATCCCTTTCTCCATTGCGCTGTACGATCTTTCGGGCAAATATAAACAAAATTTCGTCATACTGGTACGAACTGGTATGTTTTTTTTATTTTTCGTACCGGTTCGTACCGATATTACCCGATTTTATGTATATTTGCACGACATTGCGTGTGCAAAGCCATGAAAAACAACGAATCGAAATACAAACAGGTCGTCAACTTCGTCATCGACGGCATCGCCGAAGGGAAGCTCCAGAAGGGGGACTGGATACCCTCGATCAACGAATTCCGCGAGAACTACCGTCTCTCGCGCGACACCGTGTTCGCCGGGCTGAGCGAACTCAAATCGCGCGGCATCATCGCCTCGACGCCCGGCGTGGGCTACTACATCGCCTCGGCGCGAATCCCCTCGGAACAGAATATTTTCCTGCTCTTCAACGAATTCAACGAATTCAAGGAAGACCTCTACAACTCGTTCATGGAGCACGTCGGCAAAGGCGTAAGCGTAGACCTCTATTTCCACAACTACAACCGCAGGGTCTTCGACGCGCTGGTGACCGACGCCAACGGCAAATACACCACCTATATCATCATGCCGGGCAAGTTCACCGGCATCGCGCCGCTGCTCGAAAGCCTCTCGGGGCGGGTGTTCCTGCTCGACCACTTCCACCCCGAACTGCTGGGCAGGTATTCGTCCGTTGCGCAAAACTTCGAAAAGGACACCTACGAGGCGCTCTGCCACGGGCTGCGGCATATCCGCAAATACGAACGGCTGCTGATGGTGCAGCACGAAAAAAAGGAGCCGCAGGAGCGCTACGACGGACTGGTGCGCTTCTGTGCGGAACACGGGTTCGGGCACGAATACCTCGCCTCGATCCGCGACCGCGAAATCCGCGAAGGCGACCTGTTCATCCTCGTCAGCGACCGCGACCTGGTGACGCTGCTCAAGCAGGCCGAGCGGCAGCAGATGACGCCCGGCCGCGAATTCGGCATCATTTCGTACAACGACACGCCGCTCAAGGAGATCCTCGCGGGCGGGATCACCACCCTCTCGACCGACTTCCGCCAGATGGGGCTGACGCTGGCGCAGCTGATCTTCCAGAAAGGCATCCGCAACATCGAGAACCCCTGGATGCTCAACATCCGGCGCTCCCTGTAAAACGGCAGCAGGCCGCGATTCCGCCCTCCCTGCGGGCGGAGCAGCGGACTGACGGGCTGACGAGCTTACAGACTAATGAGCCGGCGGACAGACAGACAGACAGACAGACAGACAGACGAACCAATGGGCTGACGGGCGGGCAAACTGGCAGACCGAAGGACTGGCGGGCCGGCGGACTGATGAGTTGACGGACGGACAAACCGATGGATTGGCAGATTGACAGCCGGGGAAACGGCTCCGGCATACGCCCCGAAAACAAACATCCCGAACTACGAATGTCCGGGATGTTTTTATTTCTTCGCCCTGCGCAACTCTTTCGCCCTGCGCTGCGCCTCCTGCGCTTCGGCCCGCTGTTCCAGCACCTCCTTGCGGGATCGGAACTTTTCCCGCCCCGACAAGACCCGCTCTTCATAACGCCGCTGTCTGAGCCTTCCCAACCAGTCAGGCGCCAGCACGACCGAGACATACCCGATCGCCTGTCCCGCGCAGTAACACCCGACCTGCGCCCACAAATTTCCCTCGAACGCCCCGACGGGCAGCACCCGGTATTCCAGCCAGGGAAACAGGGCGAACATCACCAGCAGCATGGCTGCATCGAGCCGTTCGTTGCGCGACCATCCGAGCCTGCGCCACCCCAAGAGGAGGGCCAGCAGGTTGATGCACAGCATGGAGGGGACAAGCATCCGGGGCGTAAGCAGCGACACCCCGGGACGGAACAGGATGACATAAAGGCCCGGCACGGCGGGCAAGACAAGCTGTGCGGCAAACAGCCCTATTTTCATTCGTTCGGTTTTCATAGAGATACGGAGATCGGGGCACCCTCCGATACGGCCCATCGAATATAGGAAAAAATCCCGGACGGTGCAAATCGCCGTCCGGCTTTTCGTCCGGCAAAGCGAAACAAAATCCCGGCGAGCGAATCGCCGGGATCTGCCTCTGTCCGGCAGGCTCCAAGTCACCGGATACCGGACATACCTGTCCCTCTGAAAGGGATTTGCGGAACGGATCCTGAATTCCCGACGGAACAGGGAACCTCCTCCGCGGGAAGCCTACCCTAACTTCATGACATCGTCGATGCCCATGTCCTTATAGGTGGTTGCCAGCTCCTCGCTGCGGTCGGAAATGACCAGCAGCTTGTCGCCCAGCTTGAGTTCCGTCTTACCCTGCGGCACGAAATACTCACCGTCGCGGCAGACCATCATCACCAGCGTATTCTCGGGGAGGGTGATGTCCTTGAGCGTATGCCCGCTTTCGAGCATCGTCTCGTTGACCTCGACCTCCGTAAGCGCCGACTTCATGTCCTGGTGCATGTCGACGCTGAAGGCCGACTCGCGCTCCTCATAGGCCAGCCCCAGAAGGTTGGCCATGCCGCTCACCGTAGTGCCCTGCACCAGCAGCGAAATGATCGTCCCCAGGAAAACCACGTTGAACAGCAGCCCGGCATTCTCCACATGCGCCATCAGCGGATAGATGGCGAAGAGGATAGGCACGGCGCCGCGCAACCCGACCCACGACACGTAAAGCCGCGCCTTGGTCGTAAACTTGCGGAACGGGAGCAGGCAGGTGAAGACCGTCAGCGGACGCGCCACAAGGATCATGAACGCCCCGACCAGCCCGCCGAGGATCAGCACCCGGGGTTCGAGCAGTTCGTTGCTGTTCACGAACAGGCCCAGCGTGAGGAACATCACGATCTGCATGAGCCACGTGAACCCGTCGAAGAAGACGGTCAGCGGCCGTTTCTGTTCGAGTTTATGGTTGCCGATAACCAGACCCGAAAGGTAGACGGCCAGGTAGCCGTTACCCTTGATCAGGTCGGTGAAGGCGAACGAGAAGAAGATGAATGCCAGCAGGAGCACCGAGTAGAGCGAATGGTTGGCCAGCTTGATGCGGTTGATCGTCCATACGGCCAGCCGCCCGATCAGGTACCCGGACAGGGCGCCCACGACCATCTGCACCACGAAAAAGACTACGCTCATGCCCAGGCCGACGCCGGACGAGGTATTCGACACGACGCTGATGAGCAGGATGGTCATCATGTATGCCATCGGGTCGTTCGAACCGCTCTCCAGCTCCAGCAGCGGGCGCAGGTTTTGCTTGAGCCCCTGTTTCTTGCTTCGCAGGATGGAGAAAACCGACGCCGAGTCGGTCGAGGACATCGTGGAGGCCAGCAGCAGTGCCAGCGCGAACGGTATTTCGATCCCCAGCCACGGAGCCACCAGCCACACGAAACCGGCCAGCACGAACGCCGTCATGACCACGCCGACCGTAGCCAGTACGACGCCCGGGCCGATGATGGGTTTTATCTCCGAGAACTTCGTGTCCATACCGCCCGTGAAGAGGATAATACACAAGGCGATCATACCCACGAACTGGGTCATCTCGACCGAACGGTACGAGATGAAATTCAAACCGAACAACATGCCCACCCCGAGGAACAGCAACAGCGCGGGGGCCCCGAAACGATACGCGACCTTACCGGCCATCACCGCCACGAAGAGCAGCAATGCGCCTACCAATACTACGTTTTCACCACTGATGTCTATCATTCTTCTCCGTTTATGTTACGTTATGCTTTATCTACTATGTTCAGCCTGGTCAGCGGCTTGTACTCCAGGTCGGCGTACTCGAACGCCTGCATGGCTGCAAAACTGTTGTCGGGCGTACGGTAGAGGGCCACCGTGAGCGCCGGGACATTCGCGCGTGCCAGGCCGAGCAGCCGGTCTACGGCGCCGTTCTCCACCGACTGCACCACATCGGCACGGACGCCCCGGTCGAAGTAGAGCTCCTCGAAAACGAGGTAGCAATGCTTGTCCTTGTGGAAGGGCACGCCCCCCGAGCCGAAGAGCTGGATCGCAGCCATGACCATCCCCGAGAGGATCAGCAGCCCGCCGATGAAAACGATCGCCGAACGCATGTTGTTCGTGAGCTCCGCCCCGTACATGTTGTTCACTACCACCAACGCAACGCCGGCGATGAACAGCACGGCAGCGCGCAACTGGGACTTGCGGCGTTTTACCACAACGCCCCCGGGCAAGGCGTACATCGCCTCGCAAATTTTATTCCTATCCATATCTTTTTCATTATTAATCGTTTGTATCTCCTTTGTAAACCGGTAAAATACAACACGCTAAATAATGAGCCGGCGCAGCCGGTAGACGTAGTAGTCTACGGCATGCAGGCCGACGGACAGGTCAGAAGATTTGAATTCCGAGGTTACTTTCACGACACCCGCCTCGAACCGGTTCGCCGCAAAACGGTCGGCGTTCTGGCCGGTTCCGGATCCGCCGCGCTGGGAAACGGGCACGACTGGGGCAGGAGATACTTCCCCCGCCACGCGGGGTAAATTCAGGTCGGCATTGTACTCGCGCTCGCAACGCCATTGGTCGTGGGAAGCGCGGTCGACCGAAATCGTGACGGCGGCATGCTCCGCAACGGACGCAGGAATCCCCCTGCCGCCCGTTTCGTAGAACAGGCAACACAGCAAGCCCGACAGTATGATCGCGATTTTACGCATGCCTGAATTTCGATCGGCAACAAAGATAAAAAAAATCCGGCAAACATCACGCCTCTGCGGGGCAAAAAGAACTTATTGGGGGATAAAAATATACGTAATCGTCCCTTGCTGGCGTGCCGGGGCGGAGTCGTCGATGTTGAAACGCGACCTGCGGGCCGAACCGAGCGCCGAAGAGCGCATGCACTCGTCCCCGCCTTCGACCACCCGGGCGTTCGTCACGTCGCCCGCACGGTTGACCGTAATCTCGACCACCACTTCGCCGCCGCCTTCGCATTTGTAGGCCGGGACGGCCAGGTAGCGGGACGTCCGCACCGGGTCGGTCAGCGAAAAGGAGACCGTGACGCGCCCCTTGACCTTGCGATCCTGGTGCTCGGAATCCTCCCCGGCACCGCGGCGCTGGCGGATGGCGCGCTCCTCGGCGAGCCCCTGTTCGTAAGCCTCGCGGTTGGCGCGCATGCGCTCCTCGGCCGCAGCTGCGGCATCGTTGAGCGCCGCGGCATTGGTACCGCGGTCGTCCCTGAGCTTTTCGTTCAGCGCGTTTTCGTTCGAGACCTGATTCTGGATGCTCCGCCAGTCGATCGGATCCTGCTCCTGCCGTTCGCGCGCCAGCCGTTCCAGCCTGTCGCGCTCCTGTTCCAGCTCGGCCAGCGTCTGCAGGTCGATATACATCCCCTGGGTATGGGGCTTGCGGCCGACGACGATCTTCGACGAAACGAAGGCGATCATCAGCACCAAGTAGGCGATGAGCGTCACGCACAACCCGATGCGGTGGTCGTACGTCCACGAACCGGCATCCTGCTTCCGTTTCTCGAAAGGCAGGCGCAGGCGGGGGCGTTTGACTCGTTTTTCCGGTTCCGGCGTCGGCATGGCGTGTTTCCTGTTTTTTCCGCACAAAAATACTGTTTTTTTCCGAAATATCCACCCCCGCCCGCGGCGATGTCGCAATAAACCCCTACTTTTTATAATAACCGCATAGGTACTTTTTATTAAGAAAAAATTTTTATCTTTGCGCGTAAATAATCGGAAACACTGCTTATGTCAACAAAACAACAAACGCTGAAGGCCCCGATCTCATTCTCCGGCAAGGGGCTCCACACGGGCGTCAAGGTAACCATGACCGTCAATCCCGCCGAAGTCGACACGGGGATCGTATTCCGCCGCACCGACCTCGAAGGGCAACCCATAATACCCGCACTCTGCGACTACGTCGTAGACACTTCGCGCGGCACGACCATCGAGAGCGGCGGCCACCGCGTAAGCACCATCGAACATATCATGTCGGCGCTCTGGACGCTGGGCGTGGACAACGCCGTGATCGACATCGACGCCCCCGAGACCCCCATCATGGACGGTTCGGCCTGCGCCTATGCCAAGGCCATCACCGAAACGGGCGTCGCCGACCAGGACGCCGAACGCAAATTCTACCACGTGACCGAAAAGATGGTCTACACGATCCCCGAGAAGGGCGTGGCCATCATCCTCTATCCCGACGACGAGTTTTCGGTCTCGGTGCACGTGGACTACAACTCGAAGGTCATCGGCAACCAGTACGCCACCTTCAACCCGGGTGACAACTACGCCGAGAAAATCTCGCCCTGCCGCACGTTCGTCTTCCTGCACGAACTGGAGCCGCTCATCAAAATGAACCTCATCAAGGGCGGCGACCTGGACAACGCCATCGTCGTGGTCGAAAACCCTGTCCCGGCCGACCAGCTGGAACACCTGAAAAAGATCTTCAACAAGCCCGACATCGAGATCAAGGCGGGCTACCTCAACAACCTCGAACTGCGCTGCAACAACGAACTGGCGCGCCACAAGCTGCTCGACCTGCTGGGCGACTTCGCACTGCTGGGCGTCCGCATCAAAGGCCGCGTCTGGGCCACCCGCCCCGGGCATTTCGCCAACACCGAGTTCATGAAGCAGCTCAAGCACACCATCCGCCGGGCCGGCGAAAAACCCCGTTTCCAGTACGACTGCCGCAAGCCGCCGCTCCACGACATCAACGACATCCGCCACATGCTGCCCCACCGTCCGCCGTTCCTGCTGGTCGACCGCATCTTCCACCGCGACGCGACGGACGTGGCCGGTATCAAGAACGTCACGATGAACGAACCCTTCTTCGTGGGGCATTTCCCCGAAGAGCCCGTCATGCCGGGCGTGCTGATCGTCGAGGCGATGGCCCAGTGCAGCGGCATCCTGGTGCTGGGCGACGTGCCCGACCCGGAGAACTACTCGACCTACTTCATGAAGATCGACGGCGTGAAATTCAAGCGCAAGGTCGTCCCCGGCGACACGCTCCAGTTCGAAATCCACCTCATGGAGCCCATCCGCCGCGGCGTGGCCGTCGTGGAGGCGAAGGCCTTCGTAGGCGAAACCCTCGCATGCGAAGCCGTCCTGATGGCCCAGGTCGTTAAAAACAAAAACAACAAGTAAGCGATGATCAGCAATCTGGCATACATCCATCCCGACGCCAAAATCGGGAACAATGTTACGGTGGAACCGTTCGCCTATATCGCCGGCGACGTCGTGATCGGCGACGGCTGCTGGATCGGGCCCGGCGCCGTGATCCACGACGGGGCGCGCATCGGCAAAGGATGCAGGATACATACCGCAGCCTCCGTCTCCTGCCTGCCGCAGGATCTGAAATTCGCAGGCGAGGTCACGACGGCCGAGATCGGCGACTACAACGACATCCGCGAGTATGTGACCATCAGCCGCGGCACGGCATCGCGCGGCAAGACGGTCGTGGGCGACCACAACCTGCTCATGGCCTACGTCCACATCGCCCACGACGACGTGGTGGGCAGCAACTGCGTCATCGCCAACCGCGTGTCGCTGGCCGGCGAGGTCGAGATCGGCGACTGGGTGGTGATCGGCGGCCATGCCGCCATACACCAGTGGACGCGCATCGGCGACCACGCCATGATCCAGGGCGGGGCGCTGCTGGGGCAGGACGCCCCTCCGTTCGTCATCGTACGCAACGACACGATGCGCTTCGCGGGCATCAACAAGATCGGGCTCTCGCGCCGCGGCTTCACCCCCGAGCGCATCGGCGAGATCCACGATGCCTGCCGCATCCTCTTCCAGAGCGGCCTGAACTACATGTCGGGGTGCGAGGAGGTCGAGAAGCAGGTACCCCAAAGCAAGGAACGCGACGAGCTGGTGAAATTCATCCGCGAATCGAAGCGCGGCATCATCAAGCCCTATGAAAGCGTATCGAAAGAGGAGTAAAATTTCCGTATAAATATTGGTATATTAGAAATTTTCACTATATTTGCAATGTCGAAAGACAAAGCAAGTGGTAAGGGGACGGGGAGTCCCCTTATTTTATACATATTTACGACCGGTATTCAGCTATGATCGACACAAAAAAGATAATCGAGGCGGCGGAGCGCAACCTGCAGGGGACGGACATGTACGTCGTGGGATGCACCTGCACGCCCGGCAACGATATCGAGCTGCTCATCGACAGCGACACCTCGGTGGCCATCGACGCCTGCGTCAGGCTCAGCCGCTCGATCGAGGAGGAATTGGATCGCGACGAGGAGGATTTCTCGCTGACGGTGGCTTCGGCCGGCATCGGGTCGGAGCTCAAGTGCCTGCGCCAGTACCGCAAGCTGGTCGGCAGCACGGTCGAGGTGCTGCTCACCTCGGGCATCAAGGTGCTGGCGAAACTCGACGCGGCCGACGACCAGGGCATCACCCTCTCCTACGAGGAGAAGCAGGCCGTCGAAGGCAAAAAACGCAAGCAACTGGTGACGGTGACGCGCCGTTACGGCTTCAGCGAAATCAAGTCCGCGCGGGAGTGGCTGGATTTCAAATAGGCACTCGCGCCGGACAACCCCGGACAAACGGCGGGGAGCCGCAGGCAAAAACAAGCATAAACTGAAAACAAGATAAACGACACAATGGACAATCTCAATCTTATCAGCAACTTTGCCGAGTTCAAAGAGCTGAAGAACATCGACAAGAGCACGATGATCGGTGTGCTGGAGGACGTTTTCCGCCACGCACTGCAGAAACAGTACGAGACGGACGAGAATTTCGACGTCATCATCAACCCCGAGAAGGGCGACCTGGAAATCTGGCGTAACCGCACCGTCGTCGAGGACGGCGCCGTCGAGAATCCCAATACGCAGATCGCCGTGTCGGAGGTCAAGGCCATCGACCCGACCTACGAGATCGGCGACGAATATGCCGACGAGATCAAACTCGCCTCGTTCGGCCGTCGCGCCGTGTTGTCGCTGCGCCAAAACCTGGCATCGCGCATCCTCGACCTGGAGAAGGCCAGCCTCTACGAGAAGTATTCGGAGAAGGTCGGCGAGATTGTCACCGGCGAAGTTTACCAGGTGTGGAAAAAGGAGGTGCTGATCCTCGACGACGAGGAGAACGAGCTGATCCTGCCCAAGGCGGAGCAGATTCCCAACGACTTCTACCGCAAGGGGGACACCATCAAGGCTATCGTCAAGTCGGTCGAGATGAACAATAACCAGCCGCGTATCATCCTTTCGCGCACGGCCAACCAGTTCCTCGAACGCCTCTTCGAGCAGGAGGTTCCCGAGATCTTCGACGGGCTGATCACCATCAAGAAGATCGTCCGCATCCCGGGCGAGCGCGCCAAAGTCGCCGTGGAGTCCTACGACGAACGCATCGACCCGGTAGGCGCATGCGTAGGCATGAAGGGTTCGCGCATCTACTCGATCGTCAAGGAGCTGCGCAACGAAAACATCGACGTGGTGAACTACACGGCCAACCCGTCGCTGATGATCCAGCGCGCGCTGAACCCTGCCAAGATTTCGAGCATCACCATCGACGAGGAGAAAATGACCGCTTCGGTCTACCTCAAGCCCGACCAGGTGTCGCTGGCCATCGGCAAGGGCGGCCTGAACATCCGCCTCTCGAAGATGCTCACCGGGTACGACATCGACGTATACCGCGAGGTCGAAGAAGAGGACGTGGCCCTCACCGAATTCGCCGACGAGATCGACGGATGGATCATCGACGCCCTGAAGAACGTCGGCTGCGACACGGCCAAGAGCGTGCTGGAACTGCCCGTAGAGGAGATCGCCGCGCGTGCCGACCTGGAGCTGGAACAGGCACAGAAGGTCGTCGAAATCCTGAAGGCCGAATTTGAAGAGTAACATAAGCAAGAAAGGAAAACACAAGATATGGGTAATGAAAGAAAATTAAGGCTCATTCAGGTTGCAAAGGAGTTCAAGGTGGGACTGAATACCATCACGGACTTCCTGCAGAAGAAGGGCATCAAGAGCGACGGGTCGCCCAATACGCTGGTCGACGCGGAGACTTATGCCGTCCTGGAGAAGGAGTTCGGGGCGAACCGCGCCGCAGGCAATGCACGCGAGTCGATCCGCGAGCGTATCTCCCTGAAGCAGACGACCATCACCCTCGAAGAAGCTAAGAAGCAGGAGCGCGAGGAGGAAAAAGAGGTGGTCATCAAAAGCAACGTAATCAGCGTCAAGGACGAAATCCAGCAGCCGAAGTTCCTCGGCAAGATCGACCTGTCGCCCAAACCCAAGGCTGCCCCCGCCCCGAAGGCAGAAGCTGAAAAACCCGCCGCACAACATCCTGCGGCACCCGCTGCACCGGCACCTGCCCAGGCGCCCAAAGCTGCCGCACAGCCCGCACCTGCCCCCGCACCCGCAGTACCGGAAGCCCGTCCGGCACAACCAGCCCCGGCTACACAGGCAAGCCACGCCGCACCGGCCACGCCGGCGCCCGCAGCACAAGCTGCTCCCGCTGAACCTGCAAAACCCGCAGCACCGGCCACGCCGGCACCCACAGCACAGGCTCCCGGGCAACCGGACGCCAAGCCCGCAGAAGCCCCGGCACCCGCGCCGGAACCGGCCGCTCCCAAAGACAACATCTTCCGTCCGGAGACCGTGACCCTCACCGGGCCGCAGGTACTCGGTACGATGGACGTGTCGGGATTCGTGGCCGGCGGCAAGCACAAGCGCAAGCGCCTGCAAAAGGAGAAAGTCGACGTCAGCAAGGCCCCGAGGGGCAATGCGCAGGGCGGCGGCAACAAGCAGGGTGGACAAGGGGGCCAGGGCGGCCAGAACCGTCCCGGACAGGGCGGGCAAAACCGTCCCGGCGCCCAGAACCAGCCCAAACCGGGCGAAGGCCGCCGCAACAAAAACAAAGGCAAGGCCGCACCCAAGCCGATCGTACGCCCCGAAGTGAGCGACGAGGAGGTTTCGAAGCAGGTAAAGGACACCCTGGCACGCCTGACGGCCAAGGGTGCCAAAAGCAAGAGTGCCAAATACCGCAAGGATAAACGCGACGCCGTTGCCGAGCGTATGAACGAAGAGTTCGAACGCGAGGAACAGGAACGCTCGACCCTCAAAGTCACGGAGTTCGTGACCGTGAGCGAGTTGGCGACGATGATGAACGTGTCGCCCACGCAGGTCATCACGGCCTGCATGAACCTGGGACTGATGGTCTCCATCAACCAGCGCCTCGACGCCGAAGCGCTCGTCGTGGTCGCCGAGGAGTTCGGCTACAAGGTCGAATTTGTCTCGGTCGAGATCCAGGAGGCCATCAACGACGAGGGCGAAGACAAGGAGGAAGACCTCGTGCCCCGTCCGCCGATCGTCACGGTCATGGGACACGTCGACCACGGTAAGACCTCGCTGCTGGACAACATCCGCAAAACCAACGTCATCGAAGGCGAGGCCGGGGGTATCACGCAGCACATCGGTGCGTACAGTGTCGAGCTCAACGGCCAGAAGATCACGTTCCTCGATACGCCGGGCCACGAAGCCTTCACGGCCATGCGTGCCCGCGGTGCCGCCGTAACGGACGTCGCGATCATCATCGTGGCGGCCGACGACAGCGTCATGCCGCAGACGATCGAGGCCATCAACCATGCGCAGGCCGCAGGCGTGCCGATGGTCTTCGCCATCAACAAGATCGACAAGCCCAACGCCAACCCCGACCACATCAAGGAGCAGCTCTCGCAGATGAACTATCTGGTGGAGTCGTGGGGCGGTAAATACCAGGATCAGGAGGTTTCGGCCAAGAAGGGCCTTAACCTCGACAAACTGCTCGAAAAGGTGCTGCTCGAAGCCGAGATGCTCGACCTGAAGGCCAACCCCAACAAGAAGGCGCAGGGCACGGTCATCGAATCGACGCTCGACAAGGGCCGCGGGTACGTCTCGACGATCCTCGTGCAGAGCGGTACGCTCCACGTGGGCGACGTGATCCTGTCGGGCACCTACACGGGCCGCGTAAAGGCCATGTTCAACGAGAACGGCAAGAAGGTCGAATCCGCCGGCCCCTCGACGCCGGTACAGGTGCTGGGACTGAACGGCGCGCCGCAGGCCGGCGATACGTTCAACGTGATGGAGGACGACCGCTCGGCACGCGAAATCGCCAACAAACGCGAGCAGTTGCAGCGCATGCAGGGCATCATGACCCAGAAGCACGTGACGCTTGACGAGATCGGCCGCCGTATCGCCATCGGATCGTTCAAGGAGCTCAACATCATCGTCAAGGGCGACGTGGACGGCTCGATCGAAGCCATGTCGGGCTCGCTCATCAAGCTCTCGAAGGAGACCGTGCAGGTCAACGTCATCCACGCCGCCGTGGGACAGATCTCGGAGTCGGACGTGCTGCTGGCCGCCGCTTCGAACGCCATCATCGTCGGCTTTCAGGTACGCCCGTCGGCTGCGGCGCGCAAGCTGGCCGAGAAGGAGGAGATCGAAATCCGCCTCTACTCGATCATCTACGATGCGATCAACGACATCAAGGATGCCATCGAGGGCATGCTCGAACCCGTGATGAAGGAGGAGATCGTCGCTTCGGTCGAGGTACTGGAGATCTTCAAGATATCGAAGGTCGGCACCGTGGCCGGCTGTATCGTCCGCGAAGGCAAGCTCCAGCGCAACACCCCGATCCGCGTCATCCGCGACGGTATCGTGATCTACACCGGCAAGCTGGGTTCGCTCAAGCGCTTCAAGGACGACGTCAAGGAGGTTGCGGCCGGCCAGGACTGCGGCCTGAACATCGAATCGTTCAACGACATCCGTGTCGGCGACATCGTCGAGGGATACGAACAGGTAGAGGTGAAACGCAAATAGCAACGCCATGCTGAAACGTCTGACCGTTTTGCTGCTGTCGCTCTGCACGCTGTGCGGAGCGGCATCGGCCATGCAACCCGGGGAGGGTAGCACCGCAAAGGAACAGAAGGCGCTGCAAAAGGCCCAGAAGAAAAAACTCCGCCGGGAAGCGCGGCATTTCGAATCCCTGCGCAATGAAGCCGTCGAGAAATTCGCCCGCGGGCACCAGCCCTCGGAGATCAGTACCCCCTCGTTCGTAAACGACTTCCGCATTTCGAACGTCATCTGCGCCGGGGACAACATCACGGGCAACGTGATGCTCCGTTTCGACATCACACCCCTCTACGGGGGGTTCCGCCTCTATATGGGCGGCGAGCGCAACGGCACGGCCGCCTATGCCAAAGGCGCGGCCTATCCTTCGTCCGACCACTACGGCCGGGTCTACATGATGCGCGGAGGACAACCCGAACACGTCGTCGTCATGTTCTACAACATTGCCCCGGGTATCGACACGCTCGATCGCGTGGACATCAGCATGGGCCTTGCCCTGAATACGCTGAACATCATCACGATGCGTAACGTACCGATTTTCTGGACTTACACAGACAAGGCCATCAGGAACTTTGTCCGCGAAAAATCGGCGAAAGGAAACGCTAACCAAAACCAAAATACAAACTTAAAGTAAAAATGACTACCCAGATCAAATTTACGACCGCCGAAGAGGCCGTCAAGGTTATCAAATCGGGCGACCACATCCACCTGAGCTCCGTGGCTTCGGCCCCCCAATGCCTGATCAACGCCATGTGCGCACGCGGCGAGGCCGGCGAACTGAAGGATGTCCACATCCACCACCTGCACACCGAAGGCCCGGCACCCTATGCCGACGAGAAGTTCGAAGGCGTATTCCAGCTCGATTCGTTCTTCGTGGGCGGCAACGTCCGCAAAGTCACCCAGAGCGGCTATGCCGACTATATTCCGATTTTCCTGAGCGAGACGCAGCGCCTCTACCGCTGCGGCGCAGTACCCTGCAATGTGGCGATGATCCAGGTGTCGACGCCCGACAAGCACGGCTTCGTATCGCTCGGCACGTCGGTCGACGCAACGCTGGCCGCCGTGGAGACCGCCGAGCACGTGATCGCCGTCGTAAACAAATATGTCCCCCGCGCATTCGGGCAGGCCATGATCCACTCCTCGAAGATCGACATCTTCGTACAGGATGACAAACCGCTGATGGAGGCGCACTTCACGCAGCCGAACGCCACCGAAGAAGCCATCGGCAAACACTGCGCCGCCCTGATCGAGGACGGTGCGACACTCCAGATGGGCATCGGCGCCATCCCGAACGCCGTACTGGCGCAGCTGGGCAACCACAAGAACCTGGGTATCCACACCGAAATGTTCGCCGACGGCGTACTCCCGCTCGTGGAGAGCGGCGTCATCAACGGCGAAGCCAAGAACATCGACAAGGGCAAGATGGTATCGACGTTCCTGATGGGTTCGCAGCGCGTCTACGACTTCATCGACGACAACCCTGCCGTGCTGATGATGGACGTGGGCTACACGAACGACCCCTATATCATTTCGAAGAACGACCGCGTGACGGCCATCAATTCGGCGCTGCAGGTCGACATTACCGGCCAGGTATGCGCGGACTCGCTGGGCACGAAGTTCTATTCGGGTGTCGGCGGACAGATCGACTTCGTATACGGCGCATCGCTGTCGAAGGGCGGCAAGGCCATCATTGCCATGCCTTCGGTGACCAACAAAGGCATCTCGAAGATCGCCCCCGTACTGTCGCCAGGCGCAGGCGTCGTCACGACCCGCAACCACATCCACTGGTTCGTAACCGAGCACGGGGCCGTAGACCTCTACGGCAAGACGCTGCAGGAGCGCGCACGCCTGATCATCTCCGTAGCCGACCCGTCGGCCCAGGAGGAACTCGACCGTGCCGCCTTCGAGCGTTTCGGCCAGCACCACCACTATGTGAAGGGTTACATGAAAAAATAATTTTTTCACATACGAAAGGCGCCCGCTGCAATAGCGGGCGCTTTAGCCTAAATTGGTAGTATTTTTATCTAATCACGAATCATATTCTGTAATTTTTCCGGGGAAAATAATGTTTCCCCGGTTTTTTATTTTCGCGATTTCCGACTCTAATGGTTCCTTCTTCATGTTTAAATTTAGCATACAAACCCATAAAAATTCTTAATGTTATGTATGACTTTATCAAGCAACACGAAAGAGAGGTGGGCAGAAAGATGCCAGGCGTTCTGGTTTTGTGCGTTACTACCGTTCCGGTTTGACAAATTTGGCTCCACCCCATTACTTGCGGAATCGAACCGATACGGCTCCTTATTTGGAATCGTTTTATTACGAACGCGATCCGCCCTTTTCGATTACCTGCGATTATAAAATGATATCGCTCATTATTGAAAACTCCCTGAAGTTCGCAGATCGTATTGGCGCTCCTTGCTTGATTTTCAGATCGGATCCGATTACATTTTCTGATTTATGGCAACGGCTTCATTCTTTACCATGTTCTTAGCCCGGAAATAGCTGCGGTAATTACTAAATCCCGCATGGAGCACAATCTCCAACACAGGTATTTTTTGCTTTCTCTGCACAGCATCCGCATGTAGCCGCTCCACCTCCTTCAACCGGTAACTATTGATGAAACGGTTGAAATTCACGCCATATTCCCGGTTGATGAAAGCCGATATATAAGTCCTGTTGGAAACGAGATCCCGGGCCATATCGGTTATTTTGAATTCCGGATTCAGATAAGGTTTCCGATCCTCCAAATACTTCTCGACCTGCTGCCGCCCCAGTTGCGGATAATTTCCCGACGCGGTCATTTCCTTCTCTTTGACGGTAACAGGTTCGAAAATCACGTAATTCTCCGAAAGAATACTCAGGCACAGCACAATATGGGTGAATACCGCCGGCAACGTCGTGAATGCCCAGGCAAACCCCAACCCGCCGAACAGCCCGACACCCAATATCAGCCCGGCTATCGGCAGGGTTTGCAGCACGACCCTGAAGAGGATGATAAAGGAGAGCCAATCCAGCGACATGCGGTAGATGTCGGCGGAATAGTCGATTATCTTGCGTTTATACGACTTTATGCGGAGCAGGCTCAGCCAGGAATATAAAATACACAGCAAAATGCAAACGATAAACGTGATGTCGATGATTGCTGATGTAAGGTTTACCTCGTTATCATAAATAGCTGCCCATCGCTGCCGGAGCGGGACTGCCAACGCAATCGCGCAGATAATTAGGGTCAAACACGCCGGAAGGATGAAATGACAGGCCGGAAAAAGTTTCCGCTCGCCCGTATCCGTAATAATATGCGTGATCCGGTAAAGGAATACGGGGATGAAAGCGAATGAGGAAAAGAAAACGGGCAGGTATGCTATGAACGTGTCGCGGGCGATGGAATGCATGACCAGCCCGCTCCAAAACAGTATCATCAGACAGTATACAGCGATCATGTTGTAATGGATCTTCCGGTCGACCGTATTGGAAGAGCGGGTCGTATCGAGCGAAATCAGAATCAGGCTGACCGCAGCACTTACCACCGGCATTGAGAAAACGATTGCACGTCCGATATCTTGATTCATCCTTCCTTATTCTTTATTTGCGGTTTCTCGTCGGGCTGTTTCTTGGCAGCCTTTTCCAATCGGATCGCACGCTGGAAATGCCTGGAGTCTTTGAATCCCGCCATAACCATTACCTGATACGGATTTTTACGTTCGTTCGAAGGATGTGCCATTAGAATCTGGTACTCCTCGATCCGCCACAGGTTCAGGTAGCAGTTGAAATTCTTGCCGTAAGTCTGATTGATAAAATTAGACATGACGGTACGGTTCACCCCCATCGCCTCAGCCATGTCAGTCAGTTTGAAATCGGGATCGAGGTACGGCTTTTTTTGGGACATATAGTTTTCTAAAGCCTTACTGGTCAGCCGTCCGCGCGTGTTGTCCGGCACAAGGCGCTGTTTGTCGCCCACCCCGTTGCTCTCGCTCTTTTTCCCGGCGGACGGAAACAAATCGGCGGTTTTGTAAGAGAGATACTGCCTGCGGATAACATGGTACGTGAGCAGGATTTCCTGGGCTATGATACATAATGCGTTCAGGCGTACGAGCCAGCGGTCGGAACACACTACCGAAGGCAAAAAAGCGATCAGCCAGATGGCGATGAAAAGCACGAAGAGCACGACGAGCCAACGCGACGATCTTATACTGAAAGATTTTCGATCCGTGTCTACCTTCTGCACGACCGCCTGCTTATAATACCGCGACAACAACCGGCAAGTCGGAACGACATAGGCTATCGCCGTGACGAACCGCAACAAAAAGCCGGAGATGAACAGATCCGCATAACGCTCAAACGGCGATAATCCGGCGATTCCTTCTCCATGCGGCAATATCCAGGCCGCCGCCGTCAGGATAACCGCCAACGCGGGCACCGGCCAAAGGTAATTCAGGACGGGAAAGTTTCTTTTATTCCCCAAATAGGTCAGGTAATAAACGATGTTGTAGAACAATACGGGAATATAGATATACGACAGGGCAAAAGGAATATCGACCGGAAGGAATACCGGGTCGTCAGAGAGCACATGCCAGAGTACGGACGCCCACCACACGGCGAGCAGAATACAGTAGATGCTCACGACCCGCCTCAATTTTCGTTCGGCAGGATTGCGATAATTCCAGATCAGCAATAAGGCAAAGACCGAACATATGACCGAACAGCAGATCGGCAAAATATAGACCATCAGGCTGCCGTATGTGACAAATGTTCCCATGATTCAAATTATTCCCCTCGAACGTGTGTTCCCGCCGGCTGTTTCCTGCACACTGGAACCGTCCGGGATGTCACCGGCCGCATACTTCCGGGAATACGACGTGTAAATACACCACAGCACGCTGGCTTTATTTACATTACGTCCGTTGACGACGAGACTCCGTGCGCCCCGGGAAAAGTCCGTTTTTGATGATTTGACATATCCTTTACAAAATTGCGGTTTGCGTATATAAGGTCATTACGATTTTGCCGATATGATTTATACGTTTTGGCATTATGCGATAGCAAATATATCATTTCTTTGTGCAGAACAAAAAAATCCCACGGCTATTTTACAAAAAAGTTTTTCAGTCACTCCACCCGCTCTACCTATTATAATGAAAAGAACAGAATTCATTCTTCCGTCATAACTGCGGCAGCCTCCTCCGAGGCCGTTCCGCCGACCATCCCCCAGAACTATTTGACGGGATTTATCAAGCCGAGAAAGCAAGGACACCGCAACTGTCCTTTCGGATGTCTGTACTCGGACAGACTGTAAAATCTGTAACGCAATAATTTAAAGTATGAATAATGGAATTATAAAACGAATGTTCGTCCTGTTGACAATCGCCGTCACCGGTATTACGCAGGATATCGAAGCCCAGCGAGTGGCTGCCAAGAGCAATATCCTGGCAGACGCTTTCCTGAATCCGAATTTGGGAATAGAGGTCGGGCTCGCTCCCAAATGGACGTTGGACATAACGGGGCAATTCAACGCATGGACGCTCTCGCACGACCGACGCTGGAAACACTGGGTCTTTCAACCTGAAGCCAGGTACTGGTTCTGCGACCGGTTCTCGGGGCACTTCGTGGGTGCCCACATGCATGGCGGACAGTATAATATCGGAGGTTTCGACGGACAAATCAACTTCTTCGGTTCGGATGCCCGCAAACTGAAGGATAGCCGTTATCAAGGCTGGTTCGTAGGCGCTGGTATCGCTTATGGTTATGCGTGGATACTGGGGCGACATTGGAACCTCGAGGCAGAAATAGGCTTCGGCTATTCCTATACACGCTATGACCGCTTCCGGTGTACCGGCTGCGGCAGGAAGGTGGAAACGGACAAGCCGCACCACTACGTGGGCCCGACGAAGGCGGCAATCAACCTTGTTTATGTATTTTAATCGCGTACGAGATGAAAAAGAGATTGTATATCCTTTCAGCCCTTTTGGGCATGGTTACGGCAGCGGAAGCGCAGACCGCAGTCGACATGCGGAAACAGGACATCGTGGACGGCGTTTCCATAGAAAATCTCAGGATGGAACGCAACGGCGCGTACATCGCCATAGATATGCTTTGGGATTTGTCTGGGCTCGACGTGGACAATAATCGCGCGGTGCTGCTCACACCATGGCTGGTCAACGGCAGCGATTCGCTCAGCCTGCAATCGATAGGAGTTTACGGCAGACGGCGCTACTACTTCTATGTACGCAAGGGCGAGAGCATGCTGTCGGGCAGGGATGAAAAGAGCTACAAGGCTGCGGAGAAGCCTGACGACATCGAATATCACTGCATGGTGCCATACGCCGAATGGATGAACGGCTCCGTGCTGTCACTTCACCGCAGCGACTACGGATGCTGCAACACGCTGCTGGCAAAGCAGACCGGGATGCTCGGACGACATTCCGAGGCGTTTTTCCCCGAACTGGTATATGTACGTCCGCAAGGGCTGGTCGAAAAGCGGGATTCACTCGAAGGTTCGGCGTTCATCGACTTTCCGGTCGACCAGACAGCGATTTTTCCGGGCTATCGGCACAACACCGCCGAACTGGGGAAAATACAGTCATCGATCGACTCCGTGCAGAACGACATGGATATAACCATCACCTCGGTATGGCTGAAAGGTTATGCTTCGCCCGAAAGTCCGTATGCGCATAACAAGGAATTGGCTATCGGGCGTACCGCCGCATTGAAGAAACACATACAGCAACTCTACCAGTTTGAAGGCGATATGATAACGACCGGCTACGAAGCGGAGGATTGGGCTGGATTGCGCCGCTACGTGGAACGGTCGAACCTTGAACATCGCACGAGGATCATCGCTTTGATAGACGCCAATTTGGAACCGGATGCCAAAGAGTGGAAAATAAAAAGCACCTATCCGGAGGAATACCGCTTCCTGTTACAGAACTGTTATCCGGCGTTGCGCCGCACCGACTACCGCATCGCTTACACCATCCGCAGTTACAGCGACGTGGAGGAGATAAAACGAATTATGCACGAGCGACCGCAGAAACTGAGCCTGAACGAGTTCTACCTCGTCGCACGAGAGTATGAACCGGGCACGGACGAGTTCACCGAAGTGTTCGAGACAGCGGTGCGCATGTTCCCGGATGACACCGTTGCCAACCTCAACGCCGCCAACGCCGCAATGCGCCGCGGCGACCTCACAGGTGCGAAGCGTTACCTTGCCAAAGCGGACGATTCGCCCGAGGCGGTTTATGCCCGCGGTGCATTGGCCATCCTGCAAAAGGATTACGACAGCGCCCGACGCTACCTGAGTGAGGCGAAAACGCTCGGATCGGAGCAGGCAGGCATCACGCTCGAACAGCTTGAAAAAGGGAGACATTAACAAGAAAATATACCATTAACAAAATCAAATCCACACATTTATGAAGATGAAAAAATTATTTTTAGGGTTGTTCGCATGTAGCGCATTGTGTGCATGTTCGAACGATGAATCGGGAATCATTCCGGATGATACCCCGAAGATTTTCACTGTAGACGAGGCATACCTCAATGTCCGGCTCGCCGATGCAGGCTCCCTTACGAGGGCGCAGGAAGGCGAATTTGAATACGGAACGAACGAACAGTCCGTCAAAAACGCCTATTTTTACTTTTACGATGCAGACGGCGTATTCGTTACACAAGGTGATGTCTGGACGGGTGGCAACGCCTCGACGACAAACCCTGCCGGCAACATTGAATTTACGAGCAACAACGTCGTCGTACTGAAAGAACTGGGCAGGAAGAACTATCCCAGGTACATGGTAGCGGTGCTCAACAAACCGACGGGCTTCCTGCATGGAAACACGCTCGGGGAAATGCAAACGGTGCTTGCGGACGCGAATGCGGAAGGTATTTATTACCCGTCAACAACCGATAATGTCACGACCGGTTACTTTACCATGAGCACGACGAGCTATACCGCAGCCAATCGGGCTGCGTATTTCGTAACGGAAGTCAAAGAGGATAATTTCTCTCTTGAACCGATGACGGATGTCAACGCCATTGCCAATACCGTGACCGTATATGTGGAGCGTCTGGCAGCCAAAGTAACCCTGAGCGTATCCGATCAACTCGTAAGGGATGCCAACGGACGTTATCCGATAAAGGTCACCGTGGCAGGCGAAAACAACTCGGCCGTAAGTGGTGACATCGCTTCGGAAGATCTTTATGTGGAACTGCTCGGATGGAAACTCAATGCCACAGCGAAGAGGTCGTACATGGTCAAGAACATAGATGCGACCTGGGCGAACGATGAGCTGGGCTTTACCTGGAACAGACCGATCAACTACCGCAGCCATTGGGGCCAGTCGTTCAACTACGGTTTTTCCGGCTATCCCGAAAATGCCGCGGGGGTTCCCGCCAATTCCGAATACCTGAACTATGTCGATTTGGAAAACGGCCTAACCGCATTGGGAACTCCGGCCTATTGCGCCGAGAACACCAACTCCAGTACGGTCGTTTCCGCCAACTTTCCATCTGCCGTTACAAGCATCCTGCTGAAAGCCAGGGTTTACGATGCGAGCGGCAATGCACTCAACCTCGTGCGTTACAATGGCATGCTGTTCAAACAAGACTCCTTTCTCGAATATGTGCTCAGCGTACTGAAAGCGAGAAACCAACACACCGTGTGGTATGAGAACGGCAAAGACGATCAAGGCAACACAAAATACACCCAGATCGGCAAAGAGTATGTGAAGCTGGAGAATATGGGCGACGGAGAAGTGAAAGTGGTATTTGTCAATGAGAATGAAACCCCGTTGTACGCAGAGGACGGCTCTGACTGCTCGGATCAGATCATTACCGCCCTCAACGACGATTTGGCCGCAGCATCCGCAGGCGCTACCGCTTACGACGGCGGATTGATGTACTACAACATTCCGATCGAACACCTCAATAATGCCGGTGTCGCAGAAAACGAAACTATTCCGGAAGCTAAATACGGCGTAGTACGCAATCACCACTACGTAGTCACCATTGACAAATTGGAAAAAATAGGCAAAGGAATCTTTGTCGGGAACGAAAAGATCGTTCCCGGCTATCCGGACGACGACACGTATTACGTTGGCGCGAAAATCAACATCCTCTCGTGGAAGATTGTCAGCCAAAACGTAGAACTTTAAATCATTGCATGAACAACCATTCCATGAGGACGAAGCCCCTCATGGAATGGCTAAAAAACGCTTCCGCACCGGCGCAAAGAGAGGACGGAATCGGAAAAGGCGCATTTGCCAATTTCCTCTGAAAATGAAAATTCCCTGCGGCATTTTCCGCAGCATACAATACAACATAACAACATAAGCCAAATGGATATACGGTCTTACATAAGAACTTCAAGCGGCAAAATGCTGGCGGCCCTCGCTTGCGCACCGATGCTATATGCCTGCGACGGCTTAATCTATGACGACGAGGGCGACTGCACGGTGAATTACCGTGTGAAGTTCCGTTACGATTACAACATGAAGTTTGCCGACGCCTTTGCCCGCGAGGTGAACACCGTGACGCTTTACCTGCTCGATGCCGAGGGCCGGGTGGTCTGGCAGCGCACCGAGCAGGGAGAAGCCCTTTCGGCCGACGGCTACGCCATGACCGTAAACGTAGAGCCGGGCGAATACGGCCTGCTCGTCTGGTGCGGCACTACCGACAAAGGTTCTTTCTCGATACCCGAAACAACCGTCGGCAACGAACTGACCTGTACGCTCGGCAGGGAGCACGACGCCGGAAACGAGGCATTTGTCGCCGAAGACCTCGACCGCCTGTTCCACGGATGGCTGCCGGAACAGACCTTCGGTGAGACCGAGGGTACGTACACTTATACCGTCCCGCTGGTGAAAAACACCAACAACGTGCGGGTGGTGTTGCAGCACCTTTCGGGGGAAGCCATGGACAAGGACAGGTTTGTATTCACCATCACCGACACCAACGGAAGCATGGACTGGGACAACTCGCTGCGGCCCGACGAGCCGGTGACTTTCTACGCATGGCATACCGACGCCGGGGAAGCGGGCCTGGCCTCCCTGCCCGACGGGAACGCCCACGGCCCGAACGCCGTTTTCAGCGCGGCCATCGCCGAGCTGACCGTGCCGCGCCTCGTGAAAGAACAGGATCCTCGACTTACCGTGACCGACAGGGAGAAGGAGAGGACGGTTTTCTCCATTCCCCTTATCGACTACGCCTTGCTTGTGAAAGGTTTCTACAACCGGAACATGGACGATCAGGAATATCTCGACAGGCAGGACGTGTACGACATGGTCTTCTTCCTCGATGAAGGCGACCGTTGGCTCGACACCTACATTTATATCAACTCCTGGAAAGTGGTGCTGCAAAACAGCGATTTGTAATAGGAGAAAAGCAAATGAAGAATATGGCAAGACATATCGTCACGGGGACTCTGACGCTCCTTGTGTTGTGGGCTGCCTCGTGCAGCCATGACACGGAGGTCTTCGGCACATCCGATAAAGAACCGATTCTCAGCATCGGTCTCAGATTACCCGCAAGAAGCCCGGAGCCCGGTGAAGGCTATGAAGCTGGTGAAACGTATGAAAACTACATAGACATAGAGAACAACAACTACCGGATTTATTTTTTCACCTCCGACAATAAGCTCATCGCCCGTTTTGAGCCGGACGGTTTCGTGGAGACCCAAGGAAGCGATTACAGGGATTACAGTATGCTTGGCAAGGCCCCTACCGCTTTGGCCGATCACCAGAGTTTCAAGATGATCGTGCTTGCCAACTGGCCGCAATACGGCGACGATACGATGAAGGCAGGAGAAACGCTGCTTGCGGATATCTGCAATGCCGCATGGGGGCGGTTCGATAGTTTTTCTGCGTTCGAGTTGGGGCCGGAACGGCTGATTCCTTTCTATGGGGTTCGCGAATACGACAATATAGCGTTCAAGTCCGGAGAGGCTGCATTGTTGCCCGAGCCTGTCACCCTGCTCCGTGCCGTGGCAAAGGCGGAAGTAATACTCAAGACGGACGACCATTTCGACCTGTCGTTCAGCGAAGTGAAGATTCGCCGCTATAATAACAAGGGGTATTGTGCCCCGAAAGACGTTTTCTCACAGGACGACTACGACCACGGCGGTGAGTGGAACAGCGATTATGTCAGCGGCCTGCACCTCGTGGATAATAGCAACGATGCGGAAGAGAAAATACAAAACTTCCGCTTCGCATACCAGTGGATTGGTGCTGACGGGAATAAATATGAAAAATGGATTGCCTATCTGCCCGAATACCGGAACATCGATGCAGGCGACAAGTACTCGTGCATTGAAGTCAGGCTCGATATCCAGGCCGGAAAGGACGAATATCATAAAGTCTATTTCGCAAATTACGACGAGAACGGAAAGACTGATAATAACGACGATGCCAAGCGTTTCGACATCTCGCGCAACAATCTCTACCGTTTCACCGTCACTGTCCGTGACAACCGGCTCACGGTGAACGTGCAGGAATGGCAATATGCTTATGACAACGAATATACTTTTGACTGATATGAAACATTACTTCTTATTCATACTTTTATCGGCAGCCATCGCAACGGGCGGTTGCACAGAAGAACTGCAACCGCAGACATGCGGAACAAACGGAACAGTTCCCGATGAGAGCGAACTGACGGAAGCCGTATTGAATTTATCCGTCAACGCATTTGTCGTTGAAGCACAGGCAGAAACAAGGGCGTCCATACCGAGCGGCACACCCGAAAAGGAGACTCCGGAGGAAAAAGAGATCCACAACATCTGGGTGTTCCAGTACGATGCGGCAACGAAAGAACTGCTAATAAAGCCGCGTTACTATACCATTACCGACCAGGCAATGCTGCAAGACCTGCCCGTATATCTGAAAGCCGGAGTTCCGTCCGTCGTATATGTCGTAACCAACACGGGCTATGACAACTGGGCCAACGACGGCACGGATGCTTCTTGGCAAAAATTCAAGCAGCTGGAGCAACTGAAAAAGCAAACCCTGCCCACAGCTTTCCCGTTACGGTCGATAGACAAGGTGTCGATACCAATGGCCGGAGCCAGCGAAGAGGTGGAGGTGACGACAGGTATTACGGTCACAGTACCCGTTACGCGTATGTATGCCAAACTCAAAGTAAAGGTAGAGATGCGAAAGGCGGAGATGGAACTGAATAACGTCAACGTAAGGCAAATCCCGAATATTTGCCGGGTAGAGACATTGGCTGGCGATGGAAAGGGAGAACCGATGGAGCCGGTTCCGTTTCCCGATGAAACGACATTCAGTTCCATAGCCTTTGCCGCCTCGGATTTGGAAAAGAATGAAGATAAAGAATGGGCCGTCTTCTATGTCCCCGAAAACCTGCAAGGAGAAACGCAAACCCAGGGCGGCAACAAGTCCGATGCAGCTCCCTCCAATGCGCTTGTGGTGGATATAACCACCGAAATCGGTGGTGAAAGATATCTCTATGCGGCTTATCCCGGAGGAAACTCGCTCAACAATTTCAATATCCAGCGCAATCAAGTTTACCGCATAACGGTGACTATCACAGGGGAGAAAAACCAAAACAATCCGTCGGCCAACTGTTTTGTCGTAAAACCCGACGGTTTTCTCTCTTTTGAGCCCTATTACCGTGTAGAGACGGGGGGCGGATACAATTTTGCAGACTATTTAAGTCCTCATGACGAGAATCTGAAAATAGCCCGCGTCGGCATTATCTGGCAAACCAAAGACTGCATCGGCGATAATACGAACGGAACGCAGGTACAACTCGGCGAGAACACGGGCGACATCCATCAGAAAATCTATGTCAGAACGCAAAAGAAAGGCAATGCCCTGATCGGAGCCTACAACAGCGAGGGTGACATCATATGGTCCTGGCACATCTGGGTTACGGATGATGAGCCGGACAATCTCGGCAGAGCCGTTACTTATTACACATACGACTGGGATCAGAACGGGATATATCCCGAAAAACCACGCATTCAGGGTTATGCCGTCATGTCATGTAACCTCGGGGCATTGGCGGAGAATCAGGAAGGTACGGGAAACGGCCTTCACCGGTATCCGGATCCGATGACGCAGGCTTTCGGCATGTTGTATCAATGGGGACGAAAGGATCCGTTCCCGCCTTTACGCCATATCGCAAGCGAGTATCAGGATTATAACGACGAGCATACGGATCTGCATTATGACAACTCCAATCAGGTTGAAGTGCATAAGACATCCGCTGCCGATGAAACCAAGCTGTTCCATTCGGTGATCGGAAGCACCCTTACCGGAGCCGTCAGACACGCCATCGCCAATCCCACCGTTTTTATCAGCGGTACGAACGCTGTTAAACAAAATGAAGCTTACGTACAAGCAAAGAACAACTACTTCAATAATGGCGACTGGTGTCCGACCGGAGAAAGCGACAACAAACTTTGGGGCGGACTGGAACCGGCCGCCGACGGCATGAAATCCTACACGATCAACCCGAGTAATAATGTCCATATATACGACAACTACGGAACGGAGAAATCCATTTTCGACCCTTGCCCTACGGGCTGGAGGGTTGCTTCAGGTGAATTGTGGCTCGAATTTACAAATACGGGAATCAATCCGGCATCTATGAGCGATATCAATTATGACGACAAGTTTGCGAACGGATATGGAATGAATATGTATATGCAGAAATGGAAAGACGGTCCGACATCTTATTTCCCGACACAGGGAACACGTGTAGGCGATGGAGGAGGTATTCGTACAAGCAGTTGCGGGAACTACCATAATGCAACTACGGATACAGGCAACCGAGTGAATATTTTGCATATCCATAAGGATCATAGCCTGTTCCATATATTCGAATACCAATTCTATTTTTATTATGTAAAGTCGGTGGCAGGCCCGATCCGATGCGTGCGCGATTCGAAATAAACAGTGCACTTATCTTACGGTACCGGCAGGAACGGCGCTCGGGAGAGGGTACCGTAAGTATCCGCAAAAGCACATTGAGATATAAAAAGAGAGATGAAAAGTACCTGAATTATTTGTATACGAATAAAAAATTGCTAAATTTGTGTAGAAAAAATATGCAACCGATGATATGTATTGACGATTGGTTGCAACTGTTTGTCGATTCAGAAAGGGTCAAATAATTAAACGACAGATAAACAGTCGGGAACGCGTAGCAATAAATGCGCGATTCCTGACTTGTTTGTATTATGTCGTTCCGATTGACCCTCGGCTGAATCATAATTACGGCAGTCCGGTTTCGCGCACTTTAAAGGATATCAACAAAAAAAGTGCAAAAGATATGAAAATAGGAACCCAAACCGACAATCGGGCATTAAACTCAGGGGATCACTTTCTGTTCCACCCCACAGGCCGTTCATGCCCGGCCACAGGCAGACTATTGGATTTTTTCGACATAATTGCTGATGACACCACATATCTGGAGTCGAGCAGCCCCCCCGCTGTAAGTCATGTCCGTTTATGGCATCTCCTGACTGTTGATTACCGCTATCGTCGCCGGGAATAACGGGATTATTCTTTCAATATTGCCGGTTCAGAGAGCCTTGAAATGCAACACGGCATGTGCGGCCGCAACACGCTGTGCCGCCCGTGTGATGAAAGCCTGCTCCATTTATGAAAATCCCCTTACGGGGGAAGAGTGACGCAACTCATTGCAGGAGGGGGGGGGCAATTGCCCCCCCCCATTTTGTCTTTATTCCGGATTTTTTTAAGCAGACTTCTCAAGCCTGTGGCATCCACTTATGGGACAGGAGTTCTTCGACCCGGCGGATATATAACTTTTCGGGCTTATACTCCAACAGTTCGGTAACCTCCCCGCCGATGCGTTTGCCGTCGGCAGGGATCTCATCCGGTTCGATACTCCTCCCGAAGCGAATCCCGCTCGGCAGTCTGAGCCGAAGCGCGAAACCCGTCCAACTGCCGATTGGCCTCTCGGGCTGCAACACTCTTGTCCGCCGGGAAAAAACGGTTACCTTCGCGCAAAGATTCTGCGAAAAGCAGATTTCTCTGCGGTAGCGAGGGGAAATAAGGCAACACCGGACTTATTGCCCGATCTTATTTCCGACCTCGAATCGGCAATGGACAAGAAGAAATTCTCCTTATCAATCCCTCTTATATCCTGCCTTTTACTTGCTGGAAGGATGTAGAGGAATAATGCCGAACCGACCTAACTGTTAAACACTTAACCATATTTATCCGTATTTTGCCCGTTTTACGCGGATTCTTTGTACCTTTACCCATACAAAAACGCCCGGCCATGAAAAAATATACGTTTTTCCTGCTGCTCGTCCTCCTGACAGGCTGCGCCGCGTCCCGCAAGGCCCATGTCAGCGCAACACCCGACGGAAAACAATACGTCGTAATCCTTTCGATGGACGCCTTCCGCTGGGATCTCGCCGGCCGCAGCCACACGCCGACACTCGACTCGCTCGCCCGGGTGGGAACCTATGCCGAAATTTATCCGGTCTACCCCTCCAACACCTTCCCCAGCCATTACGCCATGGCCACGGGCCTGCATCCCGACCACCACGGGGTCGTGAACAACAATTTCTACGACCGGAAGACCGGGCGCAAGCTCTCCGTGTTCGACGCGGAGGATGTCCGGCTGCCGGGATTCTGGAGCGGCGAACCGATCTGGAACACGGCGGAAAGACAGGGCCTCACGGCCAACATCTTCATGTGGCCGGGCAGCGAAGTCCCGATCGACGGGCATCAGGCGACCGTCTGGACTCCCTACTCGTCGAAACCGACCTACTACCAACGCGCCGATTGGGTGATCGAAGCCATGACGCGCCCCGAAGCCGAGATCCCGGAGCTGGTAATGTGGTATTTCGAAGAGCCCGACGCCACGATGCACACCTACGGCCCAGATTCACCGCAGGCAGTCGCCCAGGCCGAACACATCGACTCCGTTCTCCGCTATTTTTTCCGTGAGATACGGCGCTCGCCCGTCTTCGAGCGAATCAATTTCATCGTAACGGCCGACCATGGCATGGCCGCGCTTTCGCCGGAGCGGTACATCAACCTCATGCCGCTGCTCGACACTACGCAGGTCATACGTACCGTACCTGGCACCCCGTTCGGGCTGGAGGTGAAAGAGGAGTATGCCGACACGGCGATCAGGATACTCCGCAGGACGGGGCACATGAAGGCCTGGCGGCGCGAGCACATGCCCCGGCGTTTCCATTACGGCACCCACCCTACCCGCCTGACGAACATCATCGTCATCCCCGAGACCGGATGGACGCTCGACTACGCGGCCGAAACACGCCCCGTCCGCAAACGCGGCACACACGGCTTCGACAACCGCGACCGCGACATGCACATGGTCTTCTACGCCTCGGGCCCCGCATTCCGCAAGGGCTACCGGCAGGGCTCGTTCCAGAACCAGAACATGTACCTCATCCTGTGCAGGCTGCTGGGCATCGAGCCCGCACCCAACGACGGGGAGTGGAAAGATGTAAAACACATGTTCCGGAACAAATAAAAAATATTTTTCTATATTTGTGACAATACGCGACCGCCAATGAAAGTCAGCACTCCCAAAAGCAGACAGGATCTGCATATCAAAAGACGTGACCGGGTACTCGAGGTAGGCCCCGGCAATCGCCCCTCCTTCCGTGCGAACGTCCTCGTGGAGAAATTCCTCGGCGACGATACCCATCGCTGCGGCGGCCTGCGCATATTCCCCCACCAGCAGCTGGTCAACGCTGCGGCCGAAGCCCTGCCTTTTGCAGACAAGGAATTCGACTACGTGATCTGCAACCAGGTACTCGAACACAGCGACGACCCGGCGCAGTTCCTGCGCGAAGTAATGCGGGTCGGCAAGGCCGGCTACATCGAGACACCGAGCCTGCTCGGCGAATGGCTTTTCCCCAAGAAATCGCACCGCTGGGTCGTGCTCAACATCGGCGACAAACTGGTTCTTTACGACAAGCGGCGCGTACCCGGCAACTACGCCAACGATTACGGAGAACTGTTCCTGAACTATCTGCCCTACCAGTCGCTCCCCTACAAACTGCTGCCCTTCTCCGAAGGGGAGTTGATGCACGTACGCTACGAGTGGAAAGACGATATCGATTTCCTGATAAACCCCACGGACGAATATTACAGCAAGTTCTTCCTGAAGAAATGGGATCGAGAAATGGTCTGCACACTCTTTCCTCCCCGCGGATTCGCGACGGAACTGGGGCGCACGCTCCGCGCCGCAGCCCACGTCATAGGCGACAAACTGCGCCGGTCACAGGGACGCCGTCCCCTCTCGCTGGAAGAATACAAAGCCCTCCATCCCGGAGAATTCAAATAACCCGGGAGTGTAAAAACCCGCCCGTCCAGGTGATTCCGGGGCATATAACAATATTAACGACAAAAAACATCCGCCAATTCCGGATGTTTTTCGTATATTTGTATGTGCAATCCCAAATTCCAAAGCCTATGAGAAATTAACGCGCGAATTTTACCTTTTTCACAAGAACAGTTCTGCCGTCCACGCACTAAAAGCGCCGGCGAATACATATAAAAAGCGTTAGCTTTGTACCTTGCTTTCTGAAAATCTGGAAAATTTTAAGAGCAACCAAGGAATGAAGTTTGACGCTCACGTTTCCAACGTGGGCTTCATTCTGTATTTGGTTGCACAGGTTATTCCAGAGCCTCAGAGAGCAAATCAGAGTTTTGTCCCACGTTTTTTATATCTCCACACCCCACAACTCCCACTTAAATATGCCGAGGGACAGGCATCCTGATAATTGTTATGAACAACTATCTCCTGCTGATCGGCATCAGTTGCGTACCTGCCGTAACGGGCATGTGCATCACGCTGCCGCTCTGGCGTCTGAGGCACCTGCGCAACCAAGCGATCCATACGCTCGGGCTGACCGTTCTTTTCCTGACCCTGGCAAGTTGCCTGCTGCCGGTAATCACGGGTGAAAATTCGGGTACCGGATTTGCGGCAATCGCCCTGAGCTGCATAAACTTTTTCCTATTCCGGCACTACGAACGTCTGCTCTACACCATGCGCTGCCCGGGTTGCCGCCACGCGACACTCCGCGTCCGCGCGGTAACCCGCCGCACTTACCGGCTCCACTGCAAACGGTGCGGACTCTACACCGACTGGCATGAATAACCGACTGTATGAGTAATTGTTATATCAGACGCCCAGTGAGCGCTTTTACCGAAGGATCCGCCAGGGGAGTTGGCGAAATACCGGGGCTATTGTTTTGATAAAACCGGATGATCCGGTAATACCGGTGCACACAGGGATAATTGCAAATTGAACAGGGGGGGGGCGATCGACAATGCCCCCGCAATCAAAACGCCTCCAACAGCAAAGGGCAAAAAGCGGCATCTGCAGGTACAACGCGCCCCGTATCCGGATCGGCCGGATTGCCCTTTCGGGAAGATCTTCGGATCTTCCCGATCTTTTTTGCTGCCATAGCGGCCAATCCGTTACGTATGATTTGTTTTTCCGGCAACTGTAACGCGGGAGCTCGGAAAGGGGCATAAAAAAAGGTCAGACCTAATGATCTGACCTTGAAGAGGCGGCTACCTACTCTCCC
>OHIB01000090.1_pt1 | contig 84329 bp, 61 predicted proteins | sample 1568181 | NCBI WGS metagenome assembly OHIB01 (sample SAMEA3879506, study PRJEB24766) | human gut metagenome | biome: human-associated habitat; feature: feces | place: USA | collected 1985/1987
TGGGTTGCCAGCGAAGATAGAACTTTCAATTAATAGCCATTTTTTGACTGCTTACCTGAATAGCTTTCTTGAATGGGGCTATTCGCAGGAGCGTAGCTATATACAGAGTTTCATAAGAAGTGAATACTATTTGTGAGTTGATATAGCGCAAATGTATGAAAAATTAATAAATTTAATCTATCAATTCATGGATTTCTTTTATATGCAGGTGCAAATGTCCCAAATATCCCTCTATCATTTCTTGTAGTGTAACCTTTGCTCCTGTAAAGTCGCACCAGTAACTATCCAGCCTGTTCTTATCTACCGAGTTAATTACTTGGATGATGTGCAGATTGTAACACTTCCACAACTGGATTAAGTTAGCCCAGTCTGCATTCTGATAATCTTGCAAAGCTATCCACAAGTCATTATCCTGTGTATAATCAGGGAAGAAAAGCAGGTCTTTGCTATATTGCAACCGAACCATGCGTTGGTGATTATTGGATGCCGAATCAATCAAGTGACCGAGAATTTGCTTGATGGTGCGATTCTGCGTATTTCGCCTTTGTGTGATAACCTCTACGGGCAGATTACTTAACAATTTCTCTTCTGTTTCAATAACCTGTGCAATGCCAGTGGTTATGTGAGTAAAACTATTTTCTTGCATAACTTTCTAATTTTAAATACTTCTGCAAAAGTAAGTTCTTTGCCTATCATCCACTTGTAAAAAACTGACTTTATCACAAATGACTACGCACGATTATGCGATTTAATAACATTCAGCCTACAATCTTCGGAAAAGAATGTAGAATACGGAGAACGGGAAGATAGATATTGAGTAGGCGAACAGCTTGTAAACTCTTTAAAGTCTTTCACCAAGTGCGAAGGATCGTAAAAGCCACACGAATAAGCCAAGTCTACAAACTCCATTCCCGGATGATTCTGCAACAGATACAGTACTCGCTGAAAGCGAACTACCCGATAATATTCTTTAGGGCTCATTCCTACATAGTTGGAAAATACTCGCTTGAATTGCCTATATCCCAAACAGGTACTTTCCGCAAGGGTATTCACATCAATTTGCGGTTGATTGATTATTTGGCAGATAGCGTGCTGCGTTCTTAGGTAATTACAATCTGCATCGACCAACCGTTCCATGAAAAAGCGTTCAATCAACCGGATGCAGGTTTCAACGGCTGGTTCGACAGAAATATTTCGTTTCAGGTCATTCAATTCTATATCTTCCAGATCTTCTACATTTATATAATGGTTGTAAAGCTCACTCATAGAACACTGCACAAATGGATTCAGCCCCAGAGGATGAAATATAACGGCAATCATATCAATATTACCCTCTGAAATCAAACTCCCATAAGTTGAGAACTGTCCCCTGATAAAATTCTTTGGTTGTAAACCTTTAGATTGAATATTCAGATTCTCACCCCGATGAAAAACAAGATGCACGCACCCCGATGGAATAGTCTGTACCGTTACTGGCTCTACTTCATCGGTCTTTAGCACCCAATAGTATTTAATGTATTGGGAAAGTAAGGGTGGCGGATATAGAATTTTGCTTTCTTTCATTGTTACTCATTTAAGATTTTCATAAGAATTATTCATTTTGTAGTCATGTGGGAAGAAGTTCTAATAATAAACTCTTTCATCCCGATGGATATTGCTAAATATTCAAATGAACATTGTTATGTTTTTTGAATTTGCATCTTTTTGATAGCCAAACATGTAGTAAAAATAGAAGTTTTAGTTTCTCATTACATTATCTTAAACTAAGTTCTTATATTCATTGTTTTTTCAATTCTTGCTTTTTGTATATTGTAAATAATATCATTAAAATATTTCAAGCATATTAATATTACTGATGGGTTTGTCAAAATAAATGTCACCATTTTCAATTTTAAAAAAATCATCTATTTTTTTTAATGAATTTAATTGGATAGGCATACATACAATATGGTAAGTTTGATCGTCCAAGTCAAACAAATTTGTCCTATCCATGGAAATAAACCCTTTTTTAGACATATTTATAAATGAATGAAGATAATTACGCCCTTCTTCAATGCTGTTGTGAAATCTCTCATGTATAAATGTTTCATTAATGAGGATTTCATCATCAGTAAAAATATGAGGTAAATCAAATACTTGTTTTTGTATTCTTCTAAGTTTATCTCTATCATTAATTGGTTCAGGTAATATACCTCCAGCAGAAGCTATATGGATATAATAAATATCATTAATTACACAGAACCAATCTATGTCTTTTGAATACATATAATCATCTGAATATTTCATAAATTAAAGATTTGGGAATATTAGCTTACAATTATTGCAGGATGGCATAATTTCCATTGTCCTTGGTCTAATTGCCTTTGAAAAATGTAAAGTATCTAGTTTGTTCACTTTATACTTTCTCATTAGATTATTTCCTGCATGTTGCTCGGCACAGTTTCCTATTATATAGTTCTTCACATGAGGTTTATTTGCTTTTTTCCCAATCTCTCCAATTGTTTCCATTTTTGTTCTTAAAATAGTATGCCACTTTGTTCCTTTTGGACTATGAGAATAACCACGATGTTGCCTTTCTTGTCCTGCTACACTAGAATAGCATATTGATGCTACAGCTGGGTAATCCCAATACCATACTCCTTTTTGTTTATTTATACGAAGTACTTCAATATGCGCTCTGAGAATATGCTTACAGTATTTTCTAATTTCAGAATCTATAAATAATGCCAGTTTCATGATTGATATCCGTTTAATTATTTGATAAATAGAAGCAAGAGATATGAATTCACAGTGCAGATTATAATATTTTTAGATTTCTTATCTCTATGTTTATTAAGAACAAAGTTAATGAATTTTATAGTTTGAAACATGATTTCTACAAAGAATTTATACTGTAATAAGAAGAAAATGTGTTATTGAGAATAAAGTGAATAGCTCGTTGGTGAATATTGCTTACAGAATGACGGTCATGAAAATTGGATAAGAGAGTGAAGCTATAAGTTTAAGAATATTAAACATATAGAACAATAAAGAGGTTGGCTATTTAACTAGTTTCACAGTTAGTTAGCCTTCGCTTTGGTGCATTGCTTCTTGTATAAAGTTTAATTTTATATACTACAGGCGGTTGTAGCTGTTTTGAATAATATTCAAATCACATTGTCTAACGCACTACATGTATAGCGTAAATTGGGAAATAATCTCCACTTTATAGTCAGTTTAGATGAATGGTGTGTGCTTTGTTCCGCTATATGTCAGCGTTAAACGGTGCATCGCCCTTGTTGCTGCCACATATAGCATACTCCGGTCAATCTCCGAATAATAATTCCCCTCCTCAACCTGCGGGATTATCACCTCGTCAAATTCCAAACCCTTTGCCATGTGCGCAGAAGTGATAACGATACCCTGTACAAAAGCGGAACTTTGACTTGACAGGAAATAAATATCATTACCGTGTGATTTTAGTTTATCTGCCAGTTCATGGGCTTGTGTTTCCGTCTTGCAGATGATGCCTAGCGATTTATGTGCTGATGTCCTATAAATGGAAATCAGGGTGGCAATAGCGAAAGTTTCTTCTTCGGGAGTATTTTTTGCATAGCTTCATCACTTCGCCTGTGACAAGAGCTTTCCGAATCATATCCGCAGTAGACGAGCCGTAAGGATTGACCGACTGGCTGGCATCTCCCAACACCGTTTTCCGGCAAGGGAATAGCTTTTGCATCACTTTGTACTGGATTGGAGAATAATCTTGCATTTCATCTACTAGCAAATGTTTGACACAATTCTTTGTATTACCTTCCAAAGCGATATGCAGGTACGCCAATGGTGCTATGTCAGCATATTCAAGTGTGCGATTCTTCCGCATTTTAAACAGTTCCGGCTTATCCATCCATGTGAAGAAATCTTTATAGACTTGTAGGTAATTGTTTCCGGCAAACATTCGCTTGATCTCTTTTTTAAGGAAATTCCGTTCGGCAGTTGTCACCGTGAAAGCATACTGTACTTTCATCATATCGAGAATATAATTCGTCATTGCCTCGAACCGTTGGCGCATGGGGTAGCGGTTGAAGCGATGGAATTGCTCTTCGATAAATTCAGCCGGAACGGTGATATGCTTGGATAGTTTCACATCTTCTGCTCTAAAGTAGTGATTTTCGATGTGCAGAATAAAGCGATCCAGACTGGCAATGAAGTCGAAAGATGATTTATATTCGATTCGCTCGATAAAATCCGGTGTTGGTTTTGTCAGCAATTCATTCACTTGCTCAAAAAAGCTAAGGTATTTGTATTTGTGATTCAGTACTTCGGAAAGTATCTGTTCCATGCTGGATTCCGGTACGGTTTCTTCGCCCAGTTCGGGCAGGACGTTAGAAATGTAATCGGCAAACACCTTGTTCGGAGAAATAATCAAGATGTCTTTTGAAGAGATACTACCCTGAAAAGCATACAGCAAGTAGGCGATGCGGTGCAGGGCAATAGAAGTTTTACCCGAACCCGCTACACCCTGAATGATGAGCGTTCGGGCTTCCTCATTACGGATAATCCGGTTCTGCTCCCGCTGGATGGTGGCAACAATGTTCTTCATTTTATCATCTGCATTAGCACTCAGTTCCTTTTGCAGAATATCATCGTGGACGGTCAACGTACTTTCAATCATAAATTCCATCTTTCCAGCCCGGATTCGATATTGGCGTTTCAACGAAATATCCCCTTTTATCCCTCCCGATGGGGATTGATAAGATGCTTCACCCAGTTCGTGATCGTAGAACATACTTGAAATAGGCGCCCGCCAATCGTAAATTACGGTTGTCCGGCTTTCAGTATCGTGAAAGGTATGAATGCCGATATAAACAGGGATGATCGGACGGTTCTCGCTTTTCTCTTGAAAGTCGATTCGTCCGAAGTAGGGAATATCCACTATTTTGGCAAGCCGTCGGCGCTTGTCAATTACACTTTCGCCTATGGCAAAATGATTCAGGATGCTTTCACGCATCGAGCGTATCTCATGCGGATCAATATCTTTATTGCTCCAAAGGTAGTCTTTGTACTCTGCCAATGTATCTACATGGTCTTTCACGGACACATCGGTATGGCTGATTATCTGTTTCAGTCGGGCGATTATTTGCTGCAAATAGCTTCTTTCTTGCTTCTCTGTTTGATTGAACATCGTAGTAATTTATTGCTAAAGGATGAAAATAGAGTCAATACGGTGCGCAAAATTACTGCAATCGGGTAGGATAGGAAATGGCTATTTATAGCTATATATCCATAAGTTTTGTATCTTTGCACGCTCAAAATGAACGATATGGATATTCTTGAACTTGCCCTACATAATCAGCAAACCGCTTGGAAGATACTGGAACATACTGGTATTATTCCGGCATGGGAACATATTGGGGCAACCGTTCATTTGGTAGGATCACTCAAATCCGGTCTGCTGGCAAAGAGTAGGGATATAGACCTGCATATATATACCGATACATTGGATATTGCAGCCAGCTTTTCTGTGATGCAGGAACTTGCCGAACGGCTCTCTTTAAAGGAAATCCAATTTAAGAATCTGATTCAGACAGAAGAAGAGTGCATCGAATGGCACGTCCTCTACGAAGATGAGGACAGGAACACGTGGAAGTTCGACATGATTCATATTCGCAAAGGCTCAAAATATGATGGTGTGGTTGAAAAAGTAACTGCTGCCATTACGAACCAACTCACTCCTGAAATCAAGAACACCATCCTTCAAATTAAATTCGATGTGCCGGACGGAGTACAGATTCCCGGCATAGAAATCTATCATGCTGTTTTCGTGGGTGGAGTTCGCAATTATGAAGAACTGGAACAATGGAGAAAAACAAATCCGCTGACAAATAGCTTGGATTGGTTGCCGTAATAGACAATACGGTTAAAGTAGCCCTGCGAATCGCCATAAATGAGTACCCTTGTATATATCGTACGTGATAAATATTGAAAATGAAAAAGATTAGAATAACAGCTATAAGAAAGGTGCAGCATAGCGATTTGTCGGCTATGTATGAAAATCCTATTGAACACACTTGTGATATTAAACAAGGTACAATCTTTATTTCAGTCGATGGGCAGAAACCGGAAGAATTGTGTGAAAGTGCATGGAATTCAATGAGTTATTTTGTTACGGAATTAGCCAATGGGGGCGGTAACTTCTATGATGGTTGGATGAAGAATCCGCACTCGGCAATGATTTCGTGTAACGATGGCTTTCGTCCTGTTAGTTTTTATATTGAAGTGATTGAATAATGATGTACATTAAGATAAAACGCCAGTGCTTAGTCAATAGAGAATACCGAAACTTTCTGCCCGATTAAGGGCTTCGATCACATTATCGACATTCAGTTTTGCCAATATATTCTTGCGGTGATTGTTCACCGTGTAAATACTAAGGTTCAGTTTAGATGCAATCTCCTTGCTCAAAAAGCCCTGTCGGATTAGTAAGAGTATTTCCTTTTCCCGCTTGGTTAATTGTTGGTCTGCCGGAATAACTGCCGATGCAAGTATCTCACCCGTCTTCCGATTAATAACCGTCCGCTTGATTCGCTCCATAGGTATTTGATCGGGTGAAAGATCCATCACTCCCATAATCATCCATGCCTTTCGGTTCTTATCTTTCTGAATCACTTGGTGACGACTGATTACATTCACATATTCCTGCCGGGCATTCAGCATACGAATCTGGAATATCTGCTGATAATCATTTCTTTGTTCCTGCGGAAGTGAATAGATGAACTGCCCGTGTTCAATCTGGTGTTCGATGAGTTGTGCCCGGTCGTCTGGGTGAATCCGTTCCTCTAATAAATCCCCCTGCTTCCGAATCGTCTTTATCCATGTAGGGTTATATCCGAAGATAGTCGCAAAATTATCGGATGCAAAATCGTATCGTTCTTTGAAAACATCTACCGTAAAGATGCAACTCTGGCTCATTTGTGAGAATGCCTGTATTGATGCTCTGCGTTCATTCCACAAATCATAATCCACGTCCAGCGGGCTGATCTGCTGTCTTGCCCATAATTCTTCGGGTGTTATCTTATTGGTAGTCATGCGGCAAAGATAAGTGATAAATCTTTTCGTATCTCTACTTCTATTTGACTTTCTTAGTAAATACACTCAAACATTATACATTCTATCAGTATATTCCAAATGAATTGAGCCAGAGGTAGACAGGATATACCACTTTCAGACAGTTTTGAAAACGGCTCTTGATTCTTCTTTCATTTGCTGCTGAAAATAGAATCAACACGTTTTATAAACCATTAAAAATTAAAAGTATGGAAGTAGTAACTATTGAAAAGAGAACCTTTTTGTATATCTGCGAACGGTTCACTGAGTTTGCCAAACGGATAGAAAGTTTGTGCAGTACTCATACACAGAAAGTAGAAAACTGGCTGGATAGTCAAGAAGTGTGCCTGTTATTAGGCTTTAGCAAACGAACGCTGCAATATTATCGAAGTAGTGGACGGCTGGCTTACTCCCAAATCGGCAGTAAGATTTACTATAAATCTTCTGATATTGAAAGAATTATTGCAGACAGCGAAACACAGAATCAATCACCCAAACAAATCACGCCTTATGAAAAGAACTAAAGAAGATTATCCATCCTTCAACCTATTTTCTATTGCTGGCACATGGGAAAGCGTTAATCTGAATCCTACGGTTATCATTTACCGGAACGATAAAGATTATCTTCTTTATTTCAATAAAACAATCTTTCAATCATGGAATTAATCAATAAAGATACACCGCAAGTCAAAGAATTTATTTGTTCGCTTGATTCAATGCTGAACGGTATTGAATCCATAGCTAAGCACTATAAACCCCACTTGAATGGAGAACGCTTTCTTTCCAACCATGAAGTTTCCAAGAAACTGAATGTCAGTTTGCGAACCTTGCAAGAGTGGAGAGATACAGGGCTAATCCCCTTATTCAGATAAAAGGTAAAATCATCTACCGTCAAAGTGATATTGATAAACTGCTCCAAAAGCACTACTTTGAAAGCTGGAAAGAATAACTAACCAAAAGAGTATGATTTCCACTATCTTAAGAAGAAACCTCTTTTATTGAGGTGGAAATTATACCTTTGCATTCCCAATAGGTGTAATCATGAAGTTTGTAATAGAATCCGGCACACCTGCCGACATTGACGAATTAGAAAAGTTGTATGATGATCTGAATGATTATCTATCAGCTACTACCAATTATCCCGGATGGATAAAAGGCATTTACCCTATTCGTGAAAATGCGGTTGCTGGCATAGAAGATAATACTCTTTTTGTTGTCAGGCATGAGGGAAAGATAGCTGGCTCTATTATCTTAGACCATCATCCCGATGAAGCCTATAACAATGTGAAATGGAAAATAGAGGCTGACTACAGCCGTATTTTTGTGATACGAACTTTTGTCGTGCATTCCTCATTCTTGAAAATGGGTATCGGTCGTGCTTTGATGAACTATTCGTTTGAACTGGCTCAACAATCAGGTATAAAATCCATCCGTTTGGATGTGTATGAGAATAATCTTCCGGCAATTTCCCTCTATGAGAAATGTGGTTTTGAATACATTGATACCGTAGATTTAGGCTTTGGCAACTACGGGCTGGACTGGTTCAAACTGTACGAGAAACTTGTTTAAACGCTATTCAAGTGGAAGATGTTTTCTTAATGCTAGCCCCGAAAACATTGTTTTTCGGAATTAAATTTGAATCATTGACTTTTCCAGTGGAGTATTTAGTCTGTGCAAGTCTTTAGATGAAAATACGCTCGAAATGAAATGAGAGGAAGATTTTCATCTAAACCGAAGGCTCGGACTTGAACAGGCTAAATACGGAACTTACCTTTGTCAATGCTTCATATTGAGTTCTGGAAAACTTACTTTAAAAGAAAAGGATTGAGAAAATGAAATTCATTCTTCCCAATCCTTTTTCTATATTGACTACTACCTTTATTATATAGCCAATTCCGACAGACAGCTATTTACTTTTTGCATATCCTTGAATATATTCTGATCCAGTACCCGTGCATAGTGTTTGGTTACGCTGGTGTCAGCATGACCTAACATCTTGGCAACATTCTCCATACTCACACCATTTGCTAGGCATATAGAGGTGGCATAGGAATGTCTGGCTGAATGTGTGCACAGATTTTTCTGTAACCCGCATACATCGGCAATCTCTTTCAAGTAGCTATTCATGCGTTGATTGCTCAATACTGGCAATAGTTTTCCAGTACATTCTGCCACATTTTTATACTTTTCAAGTATAGAAGTTGCCACAGGCAACACAGGAATGTTACACATGATTTTTGTCTTTTGGCGGTTCTTCCTTATCCAAAGCTCCCCTTTGTTGTCTTTTACCAAGTGTTCAGGTGATAAATCTTTCACATCGCTGAACGCCAGACCTGTAAAAACGCAAAAAATGAAAACATCCCGTACCTGTTCCACTCGCTTAATGGTAAATTCTTTGGCGAGAATAATTTTAATCTCGTCCATTGTCAGGAATTTGGGATCGGTTTCTTCCAGTTTAAAGCGGTAGTAAGCAAACGGATCTTTCTTTATCCAGTCGTTTTCTAAAGCAATGCGGATGATCTTCTTCAAATTCTTCAATCGGGTGATAGCTGAATTCTGCGCACAACCTTTTTCAATCTTCAAAAAAGCATCAAACTTAGAAATAAAGTTGGCTTCTAAGTTATTTAGGGCAATATCCGATAACTGATATTCTTTCTTAATGAATTCTTCCAAATATCGGGTAGTGGTTTCATATCGTTGAACGGTCTTACTTACGAAGTCCTTACCGATTAGCTTACGGCTTTGTTCGTTATGCTCTCTGAATACCTGCAATAGTGTTTTGTTATCTTCGTCCACACCATAAAACAACTTCCTCACAAGATCAACGGTGATAACCTTGCCGGAAGTTTCCAGTTCTCTATAAATTTGGTGTATGTGCGAACGTGTGATTTCTAAGTAGTGGTTCAGTTCCACCGACATACGGTCTTTGCCTTTTGAATTCTCTTTTGCCTGATTCCATAGGTTTACGGGACAGCTTCTTTTGATAGAAATATCTACCATACAGCCGTTTACAGTGATTCTCATACACACGGGTGCTTCTCCGTTCTTTAATAATTTGCCTTTCTTGATGAAGAACAATACAGAAAATGATTTTCGAGCCATTTTTACATCGTTTTTAAAGTTACAAAACTATGTATTCTCTTCCAAAGTAATCCTACGCAAAATGCTATGAATCAGTGAGAAAGATGCAAATTCGTGGGACTTTTTCGAACTAAATTTTAGTCCCACGATTTATCCACCGATAATATGCTTGAAACGGCTATTTTCTGCTACCTATTAGAAAAAAGAAATCCCTGATAATGTCTGATTATCAGGGATTTGCTTGATTTTTCTTGTTGTTTCAGTGATCCGCCTGGGGCTCGAACCCAGGACCCCAACATTAAAAGTGTTGTGCTCTACCTGCTGAGCTAGCGAATCAAACCTTTATTGCTGTTAAGCGGGTGCAAAGATATGTACTTTTATTTAATCTGCAAGGAATATAAGGAAAAAAGTTTGCATTATTTTTCTTTAGTACCCTCTATTGGTTGATCCTCAGTAGATTCCGATCGATAAATATTTTCTTGATTAATGATGTATCGTTGATAATAGGAGAGCATTAGCGTGGTAAGCGGCAAGGCTATGATCATCCCCAGCATACCCATTAACGAGCCCCAGACAGAGAGGGAGAGTAAAATAATGGCAGGATTCAACCCGGTAATCTTTCCCATGATACGAGGCACAAGGTAACCGTCTTGTATGATCTGTACCACTATGAATACAGCCGTTGCCGAAGCTATGATAATCCAGAAATTATCGCCGGTATCCGCAGCTTTCAGAATGGCGAGCATGATGGTAGGGACAAAACCGATGATTTGCAGGTAAGGCACCATATTTAGCGCACCGATGAATAGCCCCAAGCCAATAGCCAGAGGGAAGTCGATAATCAGAAAGCCGATACTGAATAAGATACCTACGCACAAGGCTACTAATGCCTGTCCGCGGAAATATCTGTTCATACCGTCTTTTACATCGTTCAGTATGCCGGTCACTGTGTGCCGGTATTTCTTGGGCATGAGATGTGTCCAGCCTTGGGATATACTTTCGTAATCGAGCAGAATAAACACTATATATAATAGTATAAGGAAGACAGTGAAGAACCCGAATAAAAGGTTTATGGATTCCGAGACTAATGCCCACAACTTGGGAACGGTCACTTTAAGGGCATCCAATATGTTTTCCTGACTAAACATCTGCTCTAATATGCGCATGTCGACATTCTGCCGGATAAACTCGGAGAGGGTAGTGGGCACGTTGCTTGCGGTATGGGTAGTACTGAAATATTCTATTAGCAAATCCTTCACCCGCAAGAATTCCTGAATCATGGGCGGCACAAGCAGATAGAACGCAGCCCCTCCTATAATGGTAAGAGTGAATAAAGCACAGAAGATAGAAGCAATTCTGTTCTTTAGCCGTAGCTTATATTGGAAAAAGGATACTAACGGATATATCAGGTAAGCAATCAGCCATGCCAGGAAGAACGGAAGTAATACTCCACTCAACCGCTTCAGAAGCATCAATATACCGATGATAATGGCACCGAGAATGACGGCACGGATAAAACTGTCGAATGTAATCTTCTTACGTTCCATAAGGCTTATGCTTTTTTATTTGTTGTCAACTGCCAGCCGCTTTCTGGTCTTCTTTCACTGCCCGCAGATAACATTCACGGCAGAGGGGTTCGTATTCGGCAGTTTCTCCCAGAAGTACCTGCTTGTCGTTCTTAACGGTACGGTGAGAGAAGGATGCCAGTTGCCCGCACTTCACACAGATGGCATGAACTTTGGAAACTTCGTCGGCAATGGCACACAGACCGGGCATCGGGCCGAATGGAAGTCCGCGGAAGTCCATATCCAGACCGGCAACAATAACGCGTACGCCATTGTTGGCAAGCTGATTGCAGACATCGATCAAACCGCTGTCGAAGAATTGTGCTTCATCGATTCCTACCACATCTATTTCCGAAGTGAACAGCAGGATGCTTGCCGAAGAATCTATCGGGGTAGATGCTATGGAGTGGCTGTCGTGTGACACCACCTCTTCTTCCGAATAGCGTGTATCAATAGCAGGCTTGAATATTTCTACACGCTGTTTGGCGAATTTAGCGCGTTTCAGACGGCGGATCAGTTCTTCTGTCTTACCGGAGAACATGGAGCCGCATATAACTTCGATTCTTCCTCTACGATTGGTTTCCTGTATATGGTCTTCCGAGAATAATACCATTGTTTTAAAATGTTTATTTTAACCGCAAAAATAACACTTTTAATGGCTTTCCGATATTTTTTCATTATTTATTTCTACATTTGCGGCATTAACATTTGTGATGCGAAAGGAAATGCAGACATTATTGGACGACATAGAACTGGATATTCAGGAACTGAAATATTTAATGCAAGTTCTTGCAACAGACGCCAACCCTACATTGAAGGTGGTAGCTAAACGGAATATACAGCAGATGCGTGCGCGACTGGATGCTTTGCAGAAACAGCTGGACGAAACTCCCGTAGAGGTAGTTGTCATTCCTGAAGCTCCTGTCGCTCCAGTGGTTATTCCCGAACCGGCCGCTGTTCCTGAATCGGTTAAGCCGACTCCTGTAGAACCGCTCGTTGTTGAAATCACCAAGCCAGTAGAGATCGTATCTCCCAAGCCTGAGTCTAAGCCTAAATCCGAGTCTGAACCGTCCGCGATACTATCTTCTGCATCGCCTATTTTAGCGGAACGGATAAAACCGGCTACTGATCTGCGGCATGCTATCAGCCTGAATGACTCATTTCGCTTTGCCCGCGAGATTTTTGGTGGTGATACTGCCCGTATGAATGAAGTGATACGCCAGTTGGGTGCTGCTCCTTCATTGGAAAAGGCATTGGAACTCTTTTCTTCTACCGTTAATCCTGATGAAGAGAATGAAACGGTGGTTGATTTTATAGAACTTCTTAAGAAATACTTTAGTTAAAGCAGTTACGGATATGGGAAAACTTTATGTAGTGCCTACTCCGGTAGGAAATTTGGAAGATATGACATTCCGGGCTATTCGTATTTTGAAAGAGGCGGATTTGATTCTTGCCGAAGATACGCGCACTTCCGGAATCTTACTGAAGCATTTTGAAATAAAGAACGCAATGCAATCCCATCATAAGTTTAATGAACATAAAATGGTGGAAAGTGTTGTTAATAGAATAAAGGCAGGTGAAACTGTTGCGTTAATATCGGACGCAGGAACACCGGGAATCTCCGATCCGGGCTTTCTGGTAGTGCGTGAGTGTGTTCGCAACGGTATTGAAGTACAATGTTTGCCGGGGGCTACAGCTCTTGTGCCGGCTTTGGTTGCTTCGGGCTTGCCGAATGAAAAATTCTGTTTCGAAGGTTTTCTTCCGCAGAAAAAAGGACGCATGACACGTCTGAAGATATTGGCAGAGGAACGCCGTACCATGGTGTTTTATGAGTCTCCCCACCGTCTGGTGAAAGCGTTGACTCAGTTTGCAGAGCATTTCGGTGCGGAACGTCAGGCATCTGTATCCCGGGAGATCTCGAAGATGCACGAAGAAACGGTGCGTGGCAGTCTGACTGAATTGATTGAGCATTTCACAGCCAATGATCCGCGTGGAGAAATAGTAATAGTAGTAGCAGGAATAGACGATTAAATAACTTCATTAACCAACGTAAAACAAAAGCGTATGAAAAAGTTAGCAGTTTTAATTGTATGTGCGGCCGTTATGGCATCGTGCGACGGCTTGTCAGGTGGAAGTAAAGACCAACTGAAAGCTGAAAATGATTCTCTTTTGATGGAACTTACCCAACGTAATGCTGAACTGGATGAAATGATGGGTACTTTCAATGATATCTCTGAAGGCTTCCGCCAAATCAATGCCGCCGAAAGCCGCGTAGACTTGCAGCGTGGTGCGGTTTCAGAAGGTTCTTTATCAGCTAAGCAGCAGATTGCCACTGATATTGAATTTATCCAGAAACAAATGCAGGAAAACAAAGAGCAGATCGCTAAACTGGAAGCTATGCTGAAAAGTAGCAAGACCAATTCTGCACAAATGAAGAAAGCGGTAGAATCTCTGACTCAGGAATTAGTTGCCAAGACTCAGCGCATTGAAGAGTTGCAGGCTGAACTTGCTTCCAAGAATATCCGTATCCAGGAATTGGATGCAGCCGTAACCGGTCTGTCAGCCGACAAAGAAGCTCTCTCAGCTGAAAACGAGGCTAAGGCTAGGACCGTAGCTGAGCAAGATAAGGCACTGAATACCGCTTGGTTTGTTTTCGGAACAAAGAAAGAACTGAAAGATCAGAATATTCTGACAAATACCGGTCTCTTCCAGAAAAAGCAAGTGCTTAAGGATAGTGATATTAATAAGGATTACTTTACTCAGGTTGATATTCGTACAACGAAAGAAATTAAGTTGTATTCTAAGAGTGCAGATGTCTTGACCACTCATCCGGCAGGTTCTTATGCTTTGGAGAAAGATGATAAAGATCAGCTCGTTCTGAAGATTACGAATCCGAAAGATTTCTGGAGCGTATCCAGATACCTGGTTATTCAAGTAAAATAACTTAGTTAAATTATAAGAATGGCAGGGAAGGGTTATCCCTGCCATTTTCTTTTTATATGCAATACAAAAATATCTTTTTCGATCTGGACGATACTCTCTGGGCCTTTTCTTTTAATGCCCGTGATACATTTGAGGAAATGTATCGCAAATATGAATATGATCGTTATTTTCGGTCTTTTGAACATTTCTATGAACTCTATGAGAAGCGTAATATCGAATTGTGGGCAGAATATGCAGATGGAAAAGTGACAAAGGAAGAATTGAACCGTCAACGTTTTCTCTATCCGCTGGAGGCAGTAGGAGAGGGGGATGCAGCTTTAGCGAAAGCTTTTTCTGATGACTTCTTTGCGGTTATTCCTACAAAAAGCAGATTGATGCCCCATGCGCAGGAAGTGTTGGAATATTTGGCACCTAAATATAATCTTTATATCCTCTCCAATGGATTTCAGGAATTGCAATGCCACAAAATGCGTTCTGCCGGAATTGACCATTACTTCAAGAAAGTAGTTCTATCAGATGATATTGGTGTCTTGAAGCCATGGCCCGAGATTTTCCATTTTGCCATGTCGGCTACCCAATCCGAACTACGTGAGTCGTTGATGGTGGGTGATAGTTGGGATAATGATATAACGGGTGCTCAGAGAGTAGGCATGCACCAGGTATTCTATAATGTAACGGGACGTACCGAGTTTCCATTTAAGCCTACTTATCAGATTACAGATTTGAAAGAGTTGCTCCAATTGTTGTGACATTGAGGGATTAGTTGTAATTTTGTCAGCGTAAACACATAATTTGCAGCTATGGATACTATTTTACCTTTCGCTTTGCTTTGTTTCACTTCTTTCTTTACGTTGACAAATCCTCTCGGGACTATGCCTGTCTTTCTGACCATGACCCATGGAATGACGGATAAGGAGCGACAGTCTGTAGTGTCTCGTGCTACATTAGTAGCTTTCATCACGATTATGGTCTTTACCTTTGCTGGTCAGTTCCTGTTCAAGTTCTTTGGGATCTCTACAAACGGTTTTCGTATAGCAGGTGGTGTCATCATCTTTAAAATTGGTTTTGATATGTTGCAAGCACGTTATACACAAATGAAATTGAAAGATGAAGAGATTAAAACTTATGCTGATGACATCTCCGTTACTCCTTTAGGAATTCCGATGCTTTGTGGCCCCGGTGCCATAGCAAATGCCATTGTGTTGATGCAGGATGCCCATACTATCCAAATGAAGGGTGTATTAATAGGAATGATCGCCTTTATCTACCTGATTACGTTTTTCATTCTGCGTGCCTCTACGCGGCTGGTAAAAGTGTTAGGGGAAACGGGAAATAATGTGATGATGCGCCTGATGGGACTTATTCTGATGGTAATTGCTGTGGAGTGTTTTGTGAGTGGGGCGAAACCGATATTGGTGGATATTTTGAAAGAAGGCCTGATATAAAACTGCCCCCAAATGTCTGGTTGGACATTCGGAGGCAGTTTTTATTATTTAAGATGTATTCAGTTATCGTATGATTATCACCATGGATAATTTACGTTCCAGATAAATGCTACGGTCTGATACCAACCCAGACTGACACTGCTTCCACCTTCATCATAACCTACCAAGGCTTCGATTATATAGAGGTTGCCATCGTTTTCGAATGCACAGTTGTTCTTACCCGGTGTGTAGGCAAAGTAATAGTTGCCGTCGTCTGCACTCGCTTCACCCATTTTCTGAACCGTAGATGGGAATCCGACAGGTGTACCATTAGCGGCATTGACGATGAACTGGATATGGTGTCCCTTTTCCAAAGTCACTCCTGTTGCACCGGCTGCTGTTTCAGAATAATAGTAGGGACTTACCAGTCGGTACAAACCATTACCACCTTCTGCCTTTTCTATATCCACTTTTACACCATCACCTACCAAACCATTATCGTCGATGGTTCCTGACCATGAAGTATAGAACTGAGCGCTACCGGCTGCTACCCAATTGTACAACTTGCTTAAATTAATTGTTGTAGTAGAATTACCTGATACAGAGGTGTTATCCTTTGCTATGGAAAGAGTCGCTTTATAAGAAACACCTACTTGAATGTCGCCTACTGCAATAGTATAAATGGCGGTATTGCTACCATCTGCAAATGTAACCTCAGTCGGTCCGCTCAATGCGGGATCGTTAAATTTTGCATCTACGGCAATGGTCGATGCACCTACATTGGTATTGCGTGTCAGAGAAACCTTGATTTCAGTCAACGTTTCAGTACCTGCTACGGTATAGGTTTGTTCGCTCTGGTCGAACGTATATTTAACTTCGCTGTCTATCGGGGCTTTGTCCCAATAACCATCGGTACTACAGCCGACAAACATGACAGCCGCTACCGACAGCGCTATGGATAGAATTGATTTATTGAAATTCATATAATGCTATTTTTACAGTTTGTTACCTATGTTCATTAGTTGTCTGTAACCGGAGACGGAATTGACGTTACCGGATTATTGTCTGATGCCGAGATCAATGAGTTACCTTGTTCTTCACTTTCAGGGATACGGTAGATCAAGGTGTTATCACCGGCCGGCACGTTAAATACATAAGCGGCAGGGAATCCGGCTCCACGACGATCGATACCTTTATTCAGTCGCAGAATGTCAAAATAAGAAAGGCCCTCACCCCAAAGTTCAATACGACGTTGCTGCCATACTGCATCCTGTACGGCTGTTGCACTGGAAGCGGTACAAACATAGGCAGGGTCACGATAATCATTTACAAATTTTTGTAAAGTAGCTGCGCCGGTTGAAGGATTTCCACCCATAGCTTGTGCTTCTGCCAAAATCAAGTACATTTCTTCCACACGCATCAAAGGAATGTCGCTTGCGTTAGTGCTTTGAGCCATTACTCCCTTATAAGGACCGTATTTCATTTGAGTATAAGCAGGGCAACCATATTTCGTAGCTTGGGCTACTTGTGCTTCATTCAGGTTGTCAGAATGCTTATTGGCATCGAGCCACCATCCTTTACGAACGTCTGTATCGGGAATCTCGTTATACAATTTCTTGTTGATCATACGCCATGATCCTACTGAAGCGTATCCATAATTCAGTGATCCCATATGTGAAGGGAAATTCACAATACCGGAAGTTACTACACGGTCTGTTTCAGCGATTACAATGGCCCACATCCAAGAGTGGTCACTGCTTTCCGTAAAGCCCGGAGCACTTGCTTCTTCGCGACTATAAGGAGTGCCACTGCCATCGATGGCTTTTTGAGCGTCTTCAGCTGCTGCTGTCCAATTTTGCATGGTCAGATTGACACGTGCACGCAAACCATAAGCCACTTCCTTACTGATGTAGCGCTTATCGGTACCACGGGTTTTGTCAGTATCCTCTAATAAAGATACAGCTTTGTTCAGGTCACTCATAATCTGATCATAGACTTCCTGCACAGTAGACCGGGCACAACCATTAGCTGCAGCCTCATTGGCATTCTCGTTTGTAATCAGAGGAACGCAAGGTTTGCTTTCATTTCCTTTATAAGTATGCTGATACATTTGGGCCAATATAAAATAGTCGAATGCGCGTATGGACAAAGCCTGTGCCAAGTAGTACTTCAGAGAGTTATCTTCTGTAGCCGGGTCGATGGTACTCACTACTCCATTGGCGGTATAGATCTGGTTGTACATCGTACGCCATAATATGTTTGTCGGACGATAGTTAAAGAAAAGATCTTCAAAAGTCATGGAACGGGTAAACCAGTTATAGTTTATGTCTAAACCAACCATATCTGTGCCGCGGCTATCCAAATTCAGCATAATTGAACCATAACCGAAGTCATCGTGTCCAAAAGAAGTAGGGATGGCATTGCCATATACACTGAACATGGCGGTGATACCCGTTACGCTTGCGGATACCATTTCTGGGTCGTTTTTAACAACTTCTTCTTTCTGGTCGCTTGTAATAACAGCTCCCAGGGGTTCGGTATCCAAATCATTACACCCCACAAGCAATACACTTGCAAGTGCCGATGCGAATATTTTAAATTTTATATCTTTCATTGTTATTCTGCTTTATAGTTAGTATAGTTTAGAACGTTAATTTCACTCCTGCCGAAATACTGCGTAATGCACCATACGTAGAGGTGGTAGATGATACATAACCTTGACGTGGGTCTAATCCCTTACGTGCAGCGAACAATGCAACATTGTCGGCAGCACCATAAACTCTAAGTGATTCTATTCCCAAATTGCGTATGATTCTTTTCGGCAATGTATAACCTAAAGTAATATTGTTTATAGATAAGTAGTTTGAAGAAACAATCCAGCGGTCCGAGCTTGAACCTGCATCATAGTTCTCGGTTGCACACAAGCGGGGAACATCTGTATTCGGGTTCTCTGCCGTCCAGGCTTTGGCAATGTCCTTATGCCAGTTGTAACCGGCATTATTGTTGCTGCCACCATGCATCAAGTCTTGATAAGTATAATCCCACAGTTTACCACCCAGTTGATAAGAGAACTGGATAGAGAAGTCAAAACCGTAGAAATCCAAGCTGGTACCGAAACCGCCATAGACGGTTGGAAGCAAATCACCGGTAGCTTCTTTGCAATTAGAAGCGATAGCATAATCGGCTGTTGTATAGGCGTTTCTTTCATCATCTTTTGCCCAGAACAAAGATTGTCCGGTAGTGGGGTCAACACCTGCATATTTCACAAGATAAAGTTGATACATAGATTCACCCTCGCGATAGATACGTGAACCGCTGATTAATTCGCCATTCAAGTCAGGATGCAGCTTATTTACTTTATTTTTCAGGAAAGTAGCATTACCAAAAATGTTCCACTTCAAATTATTAATATCAATCGGAGTATAATTCAATTCAATTTCCACACCCGAGTTAGTCATCGAACCAATGTTCATTGGAATAGAACTGTAACCGTTGGAGTTTGCTACCGGCTTATTATAAAGCATGTCGCTAGTCTTACGGTTGAAATATTCTATTGTACCTTCTAATTTATGGTTGAGCAGTGTGAAGTCAGTACCTATATTGAAGGAGTTACTCTTTTCCCAAGTGATGTCTGGATTACCTTTATAATAAAGTGTACCATCCGAGAATATACCATTAGCACCGGTCATGGAGTATTGATCCAGATATGGATAGTAGTTTGCATAACCGTTTCTCAGTAATGCATCGTTACCTTGCTGACCAAACGAAGCCTTTAGCTTCAACATATCAATCCATTCTGTGTTTTCCAAGAATGCTTCTTTGCTGATAACCCATGCGACACTGGCCGACCAGAAGTTACCCCAACGCTTGTCAGGATGGAAGCGGGAAGAAGCATCGCGGCGGTAAGAAGCACTGGCAAAGTATTTTTCATCAAAGTCGTAATTGATTCGACTGATAATACCTCTGGTAGAATATTCGTCACGAGCACCACCACCACGTTTGTTATCGATAGTGTTGTTTACCGTGAAATCATAATCCTTATAAAGATTCTGCCCGGTTGCATAACTATATTCATAGCGGTAGTCATAGCTCTCATAACCTAACAGAACATCGAAATTGTTCATGCCGAAGCTTTTCTTATAGGTAGCCAGGTATTGCTGGTTGAAGGCGGATGTACGTATGTGTTCTTGTTGTGCAGTACCACCGTAACTTGCAGACTGTCCATAATACTTGTTACCCAAAACATTATATCGCGTATTATCGATATAGGCGCCCAATGAACCAGTTAGTTTCAGTCCTTCAATTGGGGACAACTCGATGAACCATTTACCGTTAAGGATATCCATTAGGTATTCTTCCTTATTATAAAGCAAGTCACCTTTGGGGTTTGACATGGACATAAAGTTACGCGTGCTGTTTGTACTGCTACCATCACCGTAATCATAAATCTTGTTGCCTGAATTCTTGTCGTAAGCCAGTGAACCATCAGCGTTACGTACATACATCGGATATACTGGAGCAATATTGTTTGCCAGCAAGAAAGCATTTCCTGAAGAAGCTGTAGCTGTTTGGTCGCCCGGATACTTGCTCTTAGAGTTAGTATATCCTAAGCTGGTGCCGAATTTTAACCACTTCTTTGCTTGGTAGTCTACATTCAAACGGGTAGAAATACGATTGAAACCTGAATTTTCAATAACACCGTTATCTTCCAGGTAACCGGCAGAGAAATAGTAGTTCAAACGATCTGTACCACCTGATACGCTCAAGTTATACTCTTGACGCATTTGACTGGAGATCGTTCCATCTGTCCAATCATCCGGGGTATAGTAATATTGTCCGTCACTATAGCCCAACTTCGCATTTGGATTGATTTTACCATCCATACCGATAAGACCCTCACCTTGAGGCAACGTATATATTTGGTAACCGATTGCCGGGAACAACTGTGCATTAGCATAAGTGTGAGCTGCTTCTGGAGTACGTCCTAATTTGTAATAAGCGGCATTGTAATGAGCTTTATAGAGAGTTTCCATGTACGTGGCAGGGCTTTCCATCACATCGTATTTACCTACTTGACGAGAATTGCTACCCCAACGTGCATCTACAGATACACGTGCGTTACCGTCCTTGCCTTTTTTAGTGGTTACCAAAATAACGCCGTTAGCACCACGTGCACCATACAAAGCAGCTGCGGCAGCATCTTTCAGTACTGTCATTGTTTCAATATCCTGTGAATTGATAGAAGAAATATCACCATCAAAAGGAATACCATCTACTACGTATAACGGATTGCTGCTGGATGCCATAGAACCAATACCACGAATACGTACTGTGGCTGAAGTTCCTGGCTGACCGTTGCTGCTTGTGGTTTGTACACCGGCTACACTACCAGACAGTGCGTTGGTAATGTTGGATACCTGGCGCTTTTCTAATTTATCTGCCTTTACAACACTCGCAGAACCGGTAAATGCAGACTTCTTCGCAGTACCGTAAGCTACCACTATAACTTCGTCAAGCATCTCTGAATCAACCTTCATAAAGACCTTCATAGTAGGTTTAATAGCTACTTCTTGTGTCTGCATACCAATGTACGAAACCTGCAAAGTCTTCGCAGAACTACAATATAGATAAATCACTAATAAACAAATCATTAGCTATTTAAAAGAACTTGTATAAGTAGACAATATGTCCAATAAAAGTCAACAAAAACGGGATGGTATTGTTTAAGATATACCAATATGATACCAATTATATTATTAAATATTTGACAATCTGATATTTACAAACAATATGGTAGTACGTTTACCATATTAAAAATATACTTTTCTTTTTTTAATAGCACTACCTTTTAAAAAATACCCTGTTGAATGATTATCACAATAATTATACTGAAATGGTATTGTGTTAAATTTATCTGTGGAATAATTTAACCGCATAGCTTTCATTGAATGGGAAGTAAACTTTAATAGCTAATATTATTGAGAAATATCTTGTTTATGAAAAAGTTGCGACTTTGGCTTTTAACTCTAATTTCGTACCGGTATTTTGCATATCATCAATTGTCATAAAGAGATATCCCACTATAGAAAATAACAAGAGGGTGAATTACAAATAGAATTCACCCTCTCAGTTTATGACTGCCGTATCGAAAGATACGGACAGGAATTAGTTGTTCAGATACAGCAAGGTGCTGCCTTCGATGGGATAATTATACTCTTTTCCATTGTTATCAAAACAGAAGTAGACGGCTCCCAAATTGAATACCTTCTTGGAATCATCGTAGCTTCCCAACGGATAAGCAGCAAGATTATTAGAAAGATTTCCATAGACAGAACCGAAAGACTTCCAGTCGCTGTTGGCTTCGGGGCCTGCACCGTTTACCATCTTCCAACCTAATTTCATGCCGGAGATATAATATCCGCCAGGATAAGTCTCACCGTCCAACTCGATATAAGGAGGATCAAAATCGTCGGCAAGAAGACCTTCTACACCAAACAGAGACTCAAAGTAAGAGTTGTCATAAGGGCTTTTAAAGCGATATTTGTCAAGGTCGGGATGCTTTTCCACCGTAATACCAGTCAACTTAATGCCAGCGGCACCAAATGCTTCAAACATATTGTCGACCAGCATGGCATTAGTGCTTACCACTTCCCAAACCAACGGACATATTATGTTAAGCGTCAAGTTTGGAATACCGTACGGGGTGCTGTCCACAGCAGAGAGAGCCAGCGTGTAGGGCACATCACGCTCCATATTCTGATAAGTAACCGTAATCTTAGATTCTGTCACACCATCAGCAAAGCTTACTTCAGTAGGAGCCGTGAAAATACCTGCGGCATTCTCGCCGGGAGTAACCGTAATCTGTACAGTAGCGGCTCCCGAACTTACTGTGCGGAATACACTGACCTCGAAAGAGCCCGATGTTTCAGTCATCGTTATACTGCTTGACTGACTGGAAGGGAAAAAGACGCCTTGTCCGTCGGCAGCGGCACCGGGATTCCAGTCGATGTCGTCAGAACAAGCTGTCATGGTCAGGCCACATACGGCCATGACCAAAAGCAGATTATTAAATATCTTATTCATATACAAATTCTATTAAAAGTTAGTTCGTTGGTTAATTGTTGCCTGGTGCATACTCTCCTATCGGAGTAGGACGTGTAGGAATGGCACCTGAAGGATCGGGATTGTTCTTACCCTGAAGAGCTATGTTTGAATCCACTTCAGTCTTAGGAATCACCAATGTCCAGTTGGGCTTCACTCCTTTACAGTTTATCTTGAAGAGATCCTTTATATAGTTGGTTCCCTCATAGTTTTGGATTACATCCGGCTTCAGACGCTTAGCAGTGGGAAATGCAGTACCTTCACCCCAGAACTCGATGCGCATCTGCTTCAGTACCTCAAGCTGGAAGGTACGCAAGTCACTTGCCTTGCAGTTGTAATCCGACTGACGGTATCGTTTCATGAAGTCGTTCAGCAACTGTACGCCTGCCGCCACATTTTGGCTGGCCCCTACAGCTTCAGCTTCTATGAAATACATTTCTTCCACACGCATCACGGGAATGTCGGCAGCGGCACCAACGGAGTAAGTCTTATGGTCACCACTTACGCAGCGGAACTTCAGCGAAAAGTAGTCGGGCTGTTCGGCTAACCACGCATCGCCTTGCACTGATTGATAATCGTATATGCTTCTGTCCGGATCAAGGAAAGAGTACTTACGGAAATCGGTGTCAGCTATCCCATCATAGAGCGAGCGTGCTATCTGAGGCTTCGACAATGATGCATAGCCCCAATCGGCCTCACCGGAAATATGCCCTACGAAATTGGCAAGATTACCCATATTGGAGGCAGTAGGGTGGAAATACCACATCCATGAAGAAGTGGCAGCATTGAAACCTGTGGTAGGGTTATGCCACTGTGCGGCAGTCATGGGCGTTGCACCCGACGCATCGATAGCCTTGCGGGCATACTCGGCCGCCTTGGCATAATTTTCATCCCACATATATACCTTAGCCTTCAAACCATATACCACAGCCAAGCTGGGGAAGTTTTTGGTAGCAGGCGTATAGTCTGTCAAGCCGATTTCGGCCTTATCAAGATCAGAAAGTATGAAAGCCATCATCTCCTCGCGGGTTGCACGCGGGTTGTTTTTAGCAATGTCGTTGGTAGTCGCTTCAGTCACGATGGGCACTGTAAGTCCCAATATTTTGCTGCAATCGGTGTAGATGTTTTCCACCGGTTCGAAAAGCGCCATCAGTGTATAATAGTCCAAAGCACGGAAGGCATGAGCCATACTTCCATATCCACGCATTTCATCGGAAATGGTGGGGTCGGTAACATCAACTACTGCTATCACATCATTAGCAGACTTGACGAACTTATACAAGGCAAAGTAAGGTAGGTACGAATAATAAGTGTTATCGCCCATTTCGTTGCTTGAACAGTAGGGATTCCACCAATCATAACCAGCCTCTGTGGCAACAATATCACCCAGAAGTTCGGACTGAGCCAACATCAACGAGGGGTAAGCGATGTCAGTTTCGTGAGTTTGCTTTCCGTACACCAGATAGCCTTGCACCATCTGCGACGGCAGACCATTGATTGAAGCCTCAAGCGCTGAAGCCGAAGCACCGATTTGCTCGGAGGTTGCGGTAGAGTTTTCAGGGAAAATCTCTTCTATACAGCTGGTTAGTACCGTAGCCGATACCACCATAGCCGAAAATAGTTTGAATATATTTTTTTTCATATTATTATTATCTATGTTTTAGGTTTAGAACTCAAATGTCACACCGCCGGAGATAGTACGCATCGGCGAGTAATAAGTGGCGTTAGTAGTCTCGTCGTATGACTGACGCGGGTCGAAACCTTTACGCTTAGACCAATAGAACACGTTCTCGGCTGACATGTATAGGCGTAATGAGCTGATAGCCATTTTCTTTGTCCATCTGGAAGGCATCGTGTAACCAATGTTGATGTTCTGAATGTTCAGGAAACTGGCATTGGTCAGGAAGCGTGTGGACATTGCTGCCGAATACTCGTCATTGAGCTGGAAGCGCGGGATATTGCTGCCCGTGTTCTCGGGAGTCCAGGATTTCAGCAAGTCCTTGTGGTAATTGTAACCAGTCGAACCTGTAGGTGAGGACATGAAATAGGCATACGTACCGTCATACTGCTTGCCACCAATCTGGTATGTGAAGTTGATGCCAAAGTCCACACCATATACTTTCAGTTTGGTGCCGAAACCACCATACACCTTGGGAATGGAGGTCTCTTCAGTGATATAATAATCGGCATTAGCATAAATTTTGGTCGTTTCACGCCCAGTGACGTTACCGGCGTCATCTTTGGTATTCCGATACCACAGGGATTCACCATTTTCATCCACTCCGGCATATTCCTTCATGCGCCATGTAAACATGGGCAGGTCTTCAGCGATAAAGACGCTACCACTGGAATAACCTTTATATCCCTTGCCGTCGGCAGTGTACTCGGTAGAAATCTGTTTGTCGGGGTCGAGCATTGTCAGGCGGTTCTTCAGCGTGGAGATATTGAGATTAACGTCCCATGTGAAGTTACGAGTGTCGAAGATGTTCACGTTGAAGTCCATTTCCACACCGCTGTTCACCATGTTACCCACATTGTCGAAGTAGGAAGAGTAGCCCAAAGAGGGAGCTACAGAGAATGAGAACAGCATGTCCGAAGTCTTACGTCTATAGTACTCAATGCTACCGGTCACGCGGTTCCACAGCTGAAATTCCGCACCAATATTGAAGTTGGTGTTGGTCTCCCAAGTAATATCCTTGGTACCTTTACTATAAAACGAAGTACCGACCTTGTTGTCGGAGTTGATGATGTCGAACACGTCGGTATAACGGAAGTCTCCGATATTGTCATTACCCTGCGAACCTACAGAAGCTTTGATTTTCAGTTCCTGTACCCATGAAGCGTCAAACCAGCTTTCCTTGTTGATGAGCCATGCACCGCCTACTGACCAGAATGTACCCCAACGGTAGTCCGGGTGGAAGCGTGAGGAAGCATCGCGGCGCAAAGAGGCAGAACCGAAAATGCGCTCGTCAAAGTTGTACTGTAAACGGCCGAAGTACCCCTCGTTATTGCGGCGTTTCTTGTAAGAAGTGGCAGCCTGTCCATCGATTACGGCACCGTCCAGCTCATGGTTATCCTGAGAGAACATCTTAGACTTGCTGGCGCCCAGATAGTTTAGGCGATAATCGTAATATTCGTGTCCTAACAGGATGTCGAAGTTGTTGTCACCAAATGAGGTGGCGTAAGAAACAAGCTGTTGCAGGTTGTAGTCATAATCACGCTGGTGGGACTTGCTCACTGTACCTCCAGTGGAGTCAAATTGTCCGTAATAAGGGTTGTACACATAAGTAAACCGCGTCTCATCCAAGTTGAAAGTTCCGTTTATTGTCACTTTTAGTCCCGGCAGCGGAGTGATGTCCACAAAAGCGTTACCGCTAAGGGCGTTTCCTTCGGCATTTCTGGTGTTAAGCTTATTATCCTGAATAGGGTTGGCATCGGGGATAAAGGGACGTTGCATACCGGCATTGATGCCGCTACCGTAGTCCATCATTCCGATGCCGTTACCGTCAAGCATAATACTACCATCGGCGTTGCGCACATAAGCGGGATAAATGGGAGCCATCTGAGTGGTGAACGCCCAGACGTTGGCGGTAGAAGTACTTGCTCCATTGTTACCCAATGAATTGCTGTCAAAGCGTGCATACGACATATTGGCACCCACCTTCATCCATTTCTTAGCCTGATAGTCGGCTTTTAAGCGGCCGGTCAGACGCTTCAGATCAGAACCTTCAGTAATACCTTCATTTCCCAAATAGCCCAAAGAGACATAGAAAGAAGATTTTTCGTTGGCTGCGCTTATCGAGAAGTTGTACTCCTGACGCAAGCCGGTACGTGAACCAACCTTATCCCAATCATCGGGAGTAAGCAGGTAATCACGTCCTTTGTACTTCACCACCCTACCCAATGTGGCGTCGGGATTGAGCTTGCCATTCTGGCCAATGAGGTATTGTCCTTCAGGAATAGTATAGACATTGTAACCCAAACCGCCGTTGGAGCCAAACAAATTATTGTTTGCCTCAGTCCATGCAGCTTGGCCGCTCATGCCCATCTGGTTCATATAGTAGTTCTTCATTGCACCATAGTGCATCTCGTAATACATTCCAGGATCAGTAATCACATCATACTTCTTCAATGCGCGTGTATTGGCACCCCACTTGGCATCGAAAGTCACTTTGGCTTCGCCATTCGTATTGGCTCTTTTGGTGGTAATGATAACCACACCGTTGGCACCACGCGCACCGTAAAGTGCATTCGAGGCAGCGTCTTTCAATACAGTCATTGACTCAACATCATTAGGATTGATGTTGCCAAGATCGCCACTGTAAGGCGCACCGTCAACAATGATCAAAGGGTCATTTTTGGCATTGAGTGAACTGAAACCGCGAATTCTGATGGATGCAGATGCACCCGGAGCGCCATCATTCGAGGTCAGCGTCACACCCGGCACAGCACCTGCCAAAGCATCAGTGACACTCGTAACCTGCGATTGCTCAAGCTTTTCAGCTCCAATGACTTTTGCCGAGCCAGTAAAGGCCGACTTCTTCGCCGTACCGAAAGCTACCACCATTACCTCTTCAAGCATCTCAGCATCAGACCTCATGGTAACCTTTACATGAGACTTGATACCAACTTCTTGCGTTTGCATACCAATATATGAAATTTGCAATGTATTCGCAGAACTATGCGTTAGCTATATTGTTGATATATAGCGATATATTAATAATACAGGAACTTATTATTCAATAGTAGCAATTTGTAATATATTGATTAATAAATATCTAAAAAAGTAATATGAATTTATATCTACCCAAATTATACTAAGCCAGTTACATAATCGTTTAGTTAATAGCGTTTTGACGTTTGTTTAATAGTGCAAATGAACTATAGAACGAGTACTATGCGTTTAATCCCATATTGAAATGTAAACAATAATCGTTTTCTTAGTTCGGACTATGCAAATTTACAATAACAATAAGGGAGTCTTATATATAGTTTGGATTTTTTATTGTGATGCCAGTTTTTATAACTAAATATAATGTTAAAGTCTCTACCTTTGCAAGTATTTAATGATAGCATAAGCCAAAGCGATAAATAGAATATATTCCTGTCCATATAATCGACCTATATATGTTCTATATGAATTCTTCTCTGTGCCCACAGTGTAATAACCTTAAAAAGAAAAGTGAAAAAGAAAAATAGAACAAAAGTACTTAAATCACATTGTAACAATCGATGATATCTGCATAAGGTTATAATGTATAAACTTAATAAATACGCCAAAAGATTCAATCGTAATTGAATCTTTTGCTATATTTTCTAATGGATTAAATTATGATTGAATATAAAGAGCTACATATCACGTCCTCTACATACCAATAGAATAGAAGTTCATAAATCCTCATGCAATTCCCTATATAATTGCTGTATCATGGATTCAAATTCTCCAAATGACAAAAGCATTTCTTCTTCCGTAAGATAGTCTTTCATTTTAAGTAGGTTTATAATTGCTGTTTTCCGGCGCTCCACAAGGCTTCTCTCATTCAGATTAAAAGTAGATATCGTTTTCTCTCCTTTAATACTACTTTCAACAGGCTGCACGTTTCCAGTTAAGCTGAATTCAATATATCTTGCCGGCCGTTCTTCTACCGGATTTAGCAACTCCTCATAATCCGTTTTTATCTTGATTTGTTTATCCTTGTATTTGGCTCCATATCTTTCTGAATTACATGATACCAACATATTGTCGTAATTGAAAGTTTCTTCGGGATATAAATTACGAGTATGGTAATGATCTATATGACAGTCTTCTATCGTATTAATACGAATTTCGGTGTAAGCACAGAGATGTCCTTGTTCTTCCAATATGTATTTCCGTAACTGTTGGCGAATAGAACTTATATCGTCCCAAGTTTTAGGCTGTTTGTGAATAACGAATCGGGTTAGTAGCTCTGGGGGATTACCCTTTGTTAAATGTTTCATATCTCTTCTTTTTACGTATAACTTCCATCCGAATAAGGACTAAATCCCGATCTGAATATCCTATTGTTTCTTCCAAAAAAGAAAGTCTCTTCCTAAACTCATCGCTTTGATACTCATCTTCTTCAAGCATTCGGTTCAATATTGCTAATTCACTCTCAACCTCAGGAACTCTTAAAAGATCTACCCCCTGTATTTCTGTCAACACCTTTTCTACGGTCCATCCATACGGTCCATCTAAACAAGTTTCCGCTTTAATATAGTCACTGGCATCACGAGTGAAAATACGGATTTCTTCTCTATGAACAGAGGATATAATTTGTGGTGAATGGGTAGCAAGAACAAACTGGCAATTCTTGATTCGGGCACAACGGCGAAGTACAGAAACAAACCGTGTCTGCCAGGATGGATGTAAAGAACCTTCTGGCTCATCAATTAGAATAACACGTCCCTCTGTATTGTCCATGAATAAAGGAAATGCTTTGGATAAAATCTGTTGTTCCCCGTCTGATAAACCCTCAATTCCGAATTCATTGCCATTGGAGTTAGTAAAAACAAGCTGTTTGTTTTCAGTAATCCCTTTAAACCGTACTTGCAAATTAAATCCGGTGAATATATCTTCTATTAAAGACTGAATTTCACGATATGCTTCAAAACTGGTTTTTCCTTGTACATAAACAAACTTATCAACATATCTGATAATCTCATTTTGGAGCTGGGTGATCGAGCTTTCATTCTCCGCTTTGTAAAAAAGCACATTTGAAAATGCTTTTTTATAAGAATTATTATTTAAATCATCAGGAAACACAAATGTTTCGGTCTTTCCAGCATCCTCTATTGTTATGTTGCCTTGAAGCATGTCCTTAGGGCCATTTATAGAAATGACATCTCTAAGCAGAGTTGTCTTTCCATTGCCGTTAACTCCCGTGATCACAACCAACTCTTGAATTTTACCTGCATGACAAAAATCAATATCAAAGTTTTGGAAAACTTTGTAGGCATCAATGTGGATATGTTTAAGCTTCATAAAATCAGTATTTGTTTATAGCTTTTGCGAAGATACATAAAAACACAAGAATTTCAATCGTTGAAACCTTTTTCTTTCTTCTAAAAATATGCCAAATTCAATATAGCTTCTTGATAGTTCATTGAGATAAAGGACTTTCCCTATGATATATAGACTAGTCAAACAAATAGAAACCGCCCACTTCCCAGTGGACGGTCTCAAAAAACACTTTATTAAAAACACTTAGACTAAACGTCTAAGAATGACTTACAGAATGCCACACTTACCCTCCGATTTTATCGAATTTTCCACTGTAGCATCCTCCGAATTTATATTCAAATAGCATATATGCTCCTCGATGAGGTAACCATTCAGCGGGAGTTCGGTAATCTCTTGAAAATTCCAGATAACCATCCTAAATATGTAATCACTATGGATGAAATGCAGAGTGGAGGAAATCATCAAGGAATCAAGCAGATTTCGCTACGTGATTTCTTATTGGCAGAAGATAAAGAAAAATTACAAGTCAATTATCCTACCTTTACTTTTGAGCATAAGAAAAGGAGATTTTCACAAACCTCCTTTTCTGAAAACACTTTATTTACAAATATCTTGAACTATAGTCCAAGATCTTTATTTAAGTTCATCATTATAATCCGTTTCGTTTAGAGGAACATCCCAGGTCCACTTATTAACACCATCCGCAGGAATAGTAATGGCAACAGAAGGAAAAGTGTTACCACCCTGTTCAACAGTTTTACGTATGACCGGACGATTCCAACGTTTGAAATCGCTCCATGAGGCTCCTTCACCCCAAAGTTCAAGTTCGCGATAATCCATAATTTCATTCCAAAGATCATCCCCAGTTTTCGTACAGGTATATGCAGGATTACGACCGGAAGTAGCATTCAAATCTACCAATGCAGCTTGGGCACCGGGAATATCATTTAAGAAATAATTGGCTTCAGCTTCTATCAATACCATTTCCGAAGAACGAATGAACGGAAGATAAGATACGCCGGGGCTGTCAAACACATAGAATTTCAATTGAGCGCCAAGGTAATAATAACCAGCCTTATATGGGGCATCCAACCCAGAAACGGCCATTTTATTAATATAAACGCTAGCATCTTTGATTAAAGCATCATCCCAAAAGATGGCATAATCAGGGTCTAAAACATCCTCATCATTCCAATCATACCCCGGGAACTTGTCCTCTGTCAAGAATAATGCCTTACGCGCATCATTGTCAGGAATGCGATTGATAAGTTCGCGCCCAATAGAACCAGCTCCATTCGGAGAGCCTTCGGCATTGGCATAATAGCCGTTACAGGCATATTGGGTACCATAACTCCAATACCAGTTGTTCTCCTGAGAGCCACCAAAACTACCGAAAAGCCACTCACTTGTCGGATTACAGAAACCTGCTTGATAATCTGCATTACTCATTAATGGATAATTCGTGCGAGCCAGTTTTGCTTCAGAAAGAGCTTTGCTATAGTCTTGTTTGGTCAAAGCGGCGCGAGCGTAAACAGCATGGGCTACGTTTATATTCGGAATCCAAACTTGAGCATCCTTGCGATTCATGCCACAACTATTAAAAAGAGAGATAGCTTCATCTAAATCACTGTATATTTGGGCGTAAGTTTCTGCCAATGTTGAGTAAGGCATACTACCGGTTGATTCATCCAATCGGAGAACGAGACCTTGAGAAGCTCCGTTGTTGGAATCTTGCCAACGCCAGCAATAGTAATGTGTCAACTTCTCGAAAGCATAAGCACGGAATGTCAGAGCGGAAGCTTTAATAAATTGTTTTTCACTATCGCTACCTTCTGCAGCATCAATGTTGCAGATAATAGTATTGGCATTGCCTATAATAGTATAATAATAATACCAGGCATAAGCATCGTAAATACTATTTGTACGATTATGGAATTGCTGGTTGAAGATTGGCGCCCATCCATTTGCGTAATAATTATAATTATAATTCTCGCTTGGATAGCTCTCATACTGAATCATAATGTTGTTTTCACCAGCAAAGCCACCACCAAAAAAATACTGTTGGGTAGTCATGATTTTGGCAATGCCATTCAATGTTTTCATTGCGTTATCCGTTGTTCCTACGGCATCTGTTGCTCCGGTTGAGTCAGTCGGAGCTGTATCAAGATAGTCGCTACTGCAAGAGGGGGTTAAAAACGACATACTTGCAATTAGGGTACCTATAAACAGTTTATTAATATGTTTTTTCATACTTTTCTTATTGTTTTAATATTCTACTTTTTAGAATTTAACTGTAAGTCCTAAGTTGTAAACTCGGGCGGTCACATAAGTATCATCCGAGGTGCCATTGAACGAGAACTGAGGATTCAAGCCTTTGCGTGCAGTTACTGTAAAGAGATTTTCGATACCGGCTGTTAACGTCAGACCGCTAATTCCCCATCGATTCATCCAGCTTTTGGGCAAACTATAAGATAAATTCAGATTCTTGAAAACCAAATAAGAGGCACTGGTCAGCCAGCGGTCACTTGTAGCATTATTGTCAGTACTACGATTGAAGTCGAGTGCAGGTACTCCATTAGGGTCAATGCGGTTGGCTGATGTCTCGGTCATACCTTCTGGGACTCCATCCCATGACTTTAGAGCATCTTTGTGCAATGCACTCCCCGATGACATAGCAGATGTACTCATTAATGAATGATAGCTGCCATCATATACTTTACCACCCAGACCATAAGTAAATAAGATGTTCAGACTAAGGTCTTTCCAGGAAACTGCCGAGTGTATAGAACCGTATACCTTTGGCAGTGCTGAGCCAGCCCAGTCACGTTTACCGTAAGTGGTGATTGTTGTATAGTCTGTACCGTCAATCGTAGTCAGAGCATTATTCGCAGCTGCATCCTCCTTTTTTTCGGGATCAATAGTATAAAGCGATTGTCCGGTCATTTGGTCAACGCCTGCGAAATGATAAGTATAGAATTCGTAAATGGAATGACCTTCCGAATAGTTTTGCATACCGCGCAGGATATCTTTTCCATCAGGCAGTTTTACAACCTTATTCTTTAAGAAAGTAGCATCCAGTCCAATATTCCACTTCCAGTCACGTGTATTTATAGCGTCTGCATCTAAAGCAATCTCAACGCCGCGATTAGATACAGTACCAATATTTTTATATTGAGTCAGATTCATCGGAGCACCATTATCTGTATCCACCCAAGGATAAGAACCGGCAGAAAGAGGCAGGCGTACTTCAAACAGCAAATCTTTGGAACGTTTGTCAAAGTAGCCGATCTGAAAATTCAAACGGTCGAATAAACGACCTTCCAAAGCGAAATCAAGAGTTTGAGTCGTTTCCCATTTAATATCAGGTGCTGATAAAGACTTTTTCAGTAAAGCAGCTTCACCACCATTTTTGTCGATAGTATAAAGTGCCATATAACCATAATAATTTACACCGGCGTCATTACCAACTTCGCCATAAGAAGCACGGAATTTTAAATGATCTATCCAATCAATATCCTGCATGAAAGCTTCACGCTTTATATTCCAGCTGGCACCCACTGAGAAGAAATTTCCCCAACGATTGTCCGGATGGAAACGAGAGGAACCATCACGGCGGAAAGATGCTTCTGCAAAATAGCGTTCATCGTAGTTGTAGCGGGCACGTGCCAAATAAGATTCTGTCTTATATTCATCGTCAGAACCATTAAAAAAAGAATTGGTAAGGAAATTCCCCATCGTTAGATTGCCGTCAACAGCCATACCCGTATTCATTCCAGACGTATATTTACGCTCCCAACTATAATTCTCGTGACCAAGCATCACATCTACATTGTGCATGTTCTTGTAGCTATGCTTCCAATTGATTAATTGTTGCATGGTATAATTGGTATACTGGTAAGCATAGCTGGTTAGGCGCCCATTATTCGTTGCGCCATCGCCAATTTTAGGGTTGTCGTATTTAGTGTTATTGGAAGTGCTATTGTTTAAATCCCCTTTTACGGTTACTGAAAAATCATAAGGCAGATTGACGGTAACAAAAGCTTGTCCTCCTAATACATTACGGCGACTTTCTTCCTTATTGTTTCTTAACTCGTAAGCAATATTACGGTTGCTCAAGTAGGAAGAAGTAACATCATATTGTTTATTTCCCAATTCATCCAATGCATAAGAACCATCGGCATTGTGCATGAACAATGGGTAAACTGGAGCCATGTAGCGAGTAATATAGAATGGGTTAGCGTAATACTCTCCAGTAGCATTGTCATTATAATCTCTTTTGGTAGTGGATCCACTTAGGTTTAAGCCCGCTTTTATCCATTTGTTAGGAGTATAGGTTGAATTAACACGACCAGAAAAGCGCTCATAACCGGAGGCGATAACGTAGCCCTTTTCGTTCAAATAGCCCACAGAAGAGTAAACGCTAAGTTTATCTCCAGAAGAGCTTGCCGATAAGTTGTATTCCTGACGATAGCCATTACGCTCGATATCTTTTGCCCAATCAAGGTCATCATAACCTGACAGTTTATTAGCTATCAGATTTCCATTAGCATCAAACAAAGCATCGTCTGCGGCATCGTAAATATTGCGACGCGCGTAGCCGGTTATTATATTTTTCGTTGCATAAGCCGCAGCATCAGATTCGCCAAGTCCTAAACTCCCCGTCATGGCATAATTCTTCATAGCCTTCCACGAAGCTTCCATCCATTGGTCAGCACCGAGGCGTTCATATTCAGAAATACCACGATTATAGATACCTTGATTTATCTGTAGCGTTATAGACGGCTTGTCTGATCCGCGGCCGCTTTTGGTTGTAATTAGCACAACGCCATTGGCGGCACGATTACCGTACAAAGCAGCAGAGGCGGCATCTTTCAGAATGGACATGCTTTCTATATCATTAGAGTTCAGCTCTGCAATGTTTCCATCAAAAGGAACACCATCTACAATAAATAACGGATCGGACGCACCGGAAACTAATGTTCCGAAACCACGAATACGAATAGAAGGCGCTTTGCCCGGTTCACCATAGGTATTGTTTACTTGCACGCCAGGAGCAGAACCTTCAAGCGCCCCAGTAACACTGGTTGTTATGCGCTTTTCTATTTTCTTAGAATCAACTACTGAAATAGAACCGGTTAATGATTCTTTCTTAGCTGTACCATAAGCTACAACAATAACTTCATCAAGCATCTCGGCATCTGCCCTCATAAAAACTTTCACATTCGGCTTGATTAAAACTTCCTGTGTTTGCATACCAATGTACGAAATTTGCAATGTTTTCGCAGAACTATGCTTAGTGTATACATCAGATAATCAACTAATTAATATATTATATAGAACTACATTTATAATAATAATAATAAATTAGTTTGCTGATTATTAGATATATAAAAAGTAGTGATATTTGTTTATATCTACCGGAATTATACTATATTATATATTTAAACATCTTATTATTAGCTCATTATTACGACTTTGAAAATATATATGAACTATAAAACAGGTACTATGCGTTTAAGCCTATAGTAAAATGTAAATAACGATTAATCTTTCAATTAAGGCTCTGCAAGTTCACTGTATTAATAGAGAATTCTTGCGTAAAGTTATGATACTTCATTGCATTATGGACATATAACTGAATATAGCACTAATATTTTCACCTTTACAAGTATTTAATGGTTGCATAGATGAAAAGCGATAAATAGAACAAAAACATTTATTGCATAACAATACTTTGGTTAATCTTTTTAGTCAAACCTTTTAAATTAAGAGATGAAAGCATCATGAAAACAGAAATTCAACCGTCATTTCACCTTACGCAATGTATTGCATAGTTCTCTTAAAGCCACGTAATAATCATTCGCTCATTTATTCTATTTACAAGAGGATGAAATATAAGTTATTTCTATTTGTAATAGAGATAATGCCATATTTGTTCCTATTTCAAATAGAAAGTGCTATATTTGCACTATAAAATACCGATGAGTTTATGAAACAACTTTTAAAGGATATCATAATTGACCAAAAGTCTTTCTTGCCAAGCAAGAAAACAATAATCCGCAGTTTTCCTGAAAAATATCTGAATAATGAAGAAATCATTATTATTTCAGGGGTTCGCCGTTGCGGTAAATCCGTGTTGCTGCAACAGATACGCGACAGACTTCCCCAAAAAGATTATTTTTTCAATTTTGATGATGACCGTTTGGGTAACTTTACCGTAGAGAACTTTCAGCAGTTATATGAAGTGTTCATAGAACTATATGGAGAACAAAACTATTTCTATTTTGATGAAATACAGAATATTGCAGGATGGGAGCATTTTGCTAAGCGACTGTATAATTCAGGGAAAAAGGTTTTTATAACTGGTTCCAATGCCCGTATGCTAAGCAAGGAGTTGGGAACCTACTTAACCGGATGCTATATTGCAATCGAACTTTACCCTTTTTCATTTTCTGAATTTTTAGATTTTCGTGAACAGCAACATTTATTGGGTGATATATCCGGCACAATTGCACGTGGAGAAATACAATCGGCTTTTAACGATTATTTAAAACAGGGTGGGTTTCCTATTTATTTGAAGTCTGAAGATGGTATTGTTCTGAAAACATTGTATGATAACATTCTGTATAAGGACGTTATGGTTCGTAACCAGATTGTAAATGAACGTGAAGTAAAAGAGTTGGTCTATTATACCGTCAGCAATATAGGTAAACCGTTAACTTATACTTCATTGGCTAAAGTGATTGGAGTGAAAAATCCCACGACAGTAAAGAACTATTTGGAATATATTGAAAACACATATTTGCTCTTTTCTTTATCGAAACTCGATTATTCCGTCAAAGCCCAACTCCGTAATCCCAAAAAGGTTTATGCAATAGATAATGCCTTGGTATCCCGTTTAGGCTTCCATTTTTCAGGTGAAGAAGGTCGCTTGTTGGAAAATATGATTTACATAGAATTACGTCGCCGGGGTGGAGAAGTCTTTTATCATAATTCAGGGAGTGCGGAGTGCGATTTTGTGGTCCGTGATGGTTTTCGTGTCATGCAGGCAATCCAGGTTTGTTACTTATTGGATAGTTCCGATACGCGTGAGAGGGAAATCCGTGGCGTTCAGGATGCTATGGATACATACCAGCTTTTGGAAGGAACAATAGTCACAAACACCCATGAAGAAGAGGTAAAGTGCGGAGATAAAATAATACATATTCTGCCGGCATGGAAATGGTTACGTCTTTAATATAGGGTATATTCCTTTGTGTAAGAAAGGTTGAGTATAAGACCTGGACTAAATATAACCGGCCTCATAAGGAGCGGCAAGTCCGCTGACAGCCATTTTGCTGCAATAATTGACCGCATCTTCCCAAAGCGAGTCTGCTCCCGGCCGATTGCCATTATTCAGCTATGGAGAGATATAAATTATCAGAAGGTACAATCAGTATGCTCGATGAAAAAGATGTATAGATAATTTGCGGCTATACAAAAAGAGGGTATGTGACTTGACATACCCTCTACAGTTATATTATTCTGGAATAAATATTTCTATGGTAAAGTAATAATAATTATCTCGTCTGAAGTAGCACCATCAAAACCACCCTCAAGTTCCTTGATATAATAGTATGGAACTAATTGAATGGTCTTTTCATCAATTACCTTATTGAATGCAGTAGTCATTCCTTGGAAACTTGAAGGATGATAGGCAAGTACATCACCACCGCCTGTATAATTCAAGCCAATAGCAAAAGCATTATAAAGCACACCACCATCTTGAATCCAAAAATCCAAATTAGTAACTTTAGCTGTTGCAAGCGAGAATTGCCCCGCTAGGTCGGCTGGTAATCCATTTGTATAATAGTTATCATAAGGTTTAACTACACGATAACGATCAAAACCTTCAGCTTTCATGATGGTCACTGCATTTGTTGAACCAAAAAAGTAATTATCTGTAAATGTGCCTTTCCCAAGTTCTACCCATTCATAGTCTTTACTTGCAGCAAGTGACGCTGTAGCCGTTCCACTTATAGCAACATCTTCTTCCGGTATAGATAATGTCAATGTCACACTAAGTTGCTGACTGATTTTCAAAGGTGTAATATCGACCGTCACCGTTGTTCTGTTTTCGCCTGCGGCAAAGCTAAAACCTGTAACAGTACATCCTTCCAAAGGTTGTTTATCGAGTAAAGCGGAAATCGTCACTTCTCCACTATATACAGAAGCTGTATTCGAACGGAGCAAATCTATTGTAAAAGTCGGCTCTGCCGGCGACACAACAACACCATCCAAAGATTTGGAAATAAAGGTAACCCCTTGTCCTGTTCTTTCAGCATACAAAGGTCCTTCTTGGTCGGTGCTACAAGCAGAGAACAGCAATACTGTCAGAAGAGACAATAAGACTGAAATTTTATTGATATATTTCATAATGTTTTTTCCTTTAAAGTTTGTAAAATGAATCATTCTTTATAATCTCCCACCGGATTCTGGTCAGTTTTTACATCCATGTTCACATTACCGTCGAATTCGCTTTGCGGAATAGTCAATACCCACATATAGCACTCAGGATCATTTGTTGGACGATTACCCAGCAAGGCATCAGAAGGCCAACCCATAGCAGCTGTACGGCGGAACCCTTGTTTCAAGCGACGTAAATCATAGATACGTCCAAACTCACCCCATAACTCTACACGACGCTGTATGATGATTTCTTCGAGCAGTGAACCTGTATAATCGCTACTTGTAGCTCCTAGGCTTGTGCCAGTCTTTGTGCAAGTATATCCTTCTACGCGCTTATCCATAACGGCTTTCAAATCCTCAATGGCAGATGCAGTTTCACCTAAACGGCATTCTGCTTCGGCAGCTGTCAGATACATTTCTTCTACACGCATCCAGATGTAGTCTCCGGTCCAGGTTTGTCTGTCGGAGAACTTAAATTTCTCTTGCTGATAACCACCAGACTTATTGTTTTCATTTTTCGGATCCCACCATGCCTTACGGGCGTCTATCGGATTAATCAAATCATATAATTCTTTGCTGATCTGCTTACGGGCTTCTGCTCCATATTTTCCGTCACCTCTCTCGTCGCAAGCATCCATATGTGTAAAGAAGCCGGCGTACATGCCAGATTGGTCGGAAATAATTTCAGCTCCCCACATCGCATTACCAGCAGAAGAATCATTTAGCCCGGAGAAGCTTGAAACTGGCAATACAATGCAACCACTAGCTGCAATAGCACCTTTCGCTGCACTTTTGGCGGTAGCCCAGTCTTCCATAACCAATGCAACACGTGCTTTGAGTCCCAAAGCAACAGCCTGATTAATGTGACTGACATGTTTCCGCTTTATTCCGTTCAGCATATCAACAGCTTTATTGATGTCCGAAGTAATTTGGTCGTAAACCTCTTGCACAGTCGCACGTGCCTTGCCCGCAGTACCTGCAACGGTTGGCTCAGTATAGATAGGGCAACACTGATCCGACTCATGTCCTTTATAAGTGCGGGCAAAACTTTGTGCCAGCATGAAGTAAGAATAAGCACGTATGGCATAAGCTTGTCCTATCACATAGTTAATCTCATCTGTTGTGCCCTCCATTGTTTCTTCAGCAGCAATAATGTAGTTTGCATTAGAGACCCATGTATAATAACCATTCCATAAATCGTAAGAACGCCATGCCCCGCTGGAATAGAACGATTTCACGTTATAAAGACAGTCGTACCAGAACCAACCACTACCTTTAGCACTCATTATCAGGTCCTCGCCCATAACGTCAGCCATTAAATTATAAGAACTGATACCAAAGCTTTGGTGGGTGTTGCCTGTAGGAGACCAAGAAGCGTACATAGAACGATAGATACCATTCAGAGGAACCAACGCTGCATTGGCGTTTGCCAGCAGACCATCTCCGGACATAGAGTCGGTAGGAGCTGTTTGAAGTGCATCGTCCAAGCAAGACGACAAACTTGCACAACCCACAAAACCGGCGAGAATATATTTGAATATCTTTTTCATACTTGTTTTTATCTTAAGTAAATATTAGAAATTAATTTCAACACCTAATGACCAAGTCTTATTAGGTGAGTAAGAATAGCTTGTCTCACCGCTAAAGTTGTACTGCGGGTTCATCCCTTGTAAGTGAGTGAACAATGCCAGATTGTCTACAGAACCAAAAACACGTACAGAGCCCAATTTCGCCTTATGCATCCATGCTTTTGGCAATGTGTACCCCAATGTGATGTTCTTAATAGCGAAGTAAGATGCATCTACTAAGAAACGATCATTCGTTGTGTTTTTTCCAGCAACCTCAACACGAGGAACATCAGTGACATCGCCTGGTTTCTGCCAACGACGTAGCGTATGTTCATTCCATGCATTGTTATAGTATATATTATTCATAGAAGCACTGTACAAGCCATCATAAACCTTACCACCAACAGAATAAGTAGTCAAGATAGAGAGGTCAATACCTTTCCAAGAAAGGTCGGTGCCAATACTACCATAAAGATCAGGAATACGACTGCCTAGATAGTACTTGCTTTGGGCAGCTTTTTCGTAATCACTGCTGATACGTTCGTTAATCATGTTACCTTCATCGTCGGTATCATATACCCAATACAACTGGGCACCGGTTGCAGGGTCAACACCTGCAGCTTTTGCCATATAGAATGTATTGATAGGCAGGCCTTCCTTGATACTATAAATACCATCGATTATTTCCGGAGTATCTCCAGTCAGCTTTAACACCTTATTCTTTACAGTAGACCCCATCCACGTGACATTCCAAGTAAAGTTGTTGGTTTTGATGGGAGTACCCTTGATTTCAAGTTCAAAACCACTGTTGCGCATGTCGCCAACATTGGCATTATAACCACTGAAGCCAGTAGAAGTAGCCATAGGATAATTTAACAGCATGTCAGTAGTCTTCTTGTTATAATACTCAGCATTAACATTCAAACGGTTATCGAAGAAAGATGCTTCAACACCAATATTGAAATTACCGCTTTTTTCCCAACTTACATCCTTATTCTCCAATGTAGACACCAAGCCTCCAATTTGATTAGAATTTGCCCAACCCAAATCGTAGAGGCTTTGCCACAAATAATAGTCGCTGGTATACACTCCACCGGAAATCTTCAGGATGTCATCATTACCCTGCTGTCCGTAGCTGACTTTAAAAGAAAGATTGTTTATCCAACTGAAATCTTCCATAAATGCTTCCTTAGAAATACGCCAATTTCCACCGACAGACCAGAATGTACCCCAGCGGTTGTCTTTATAGAAACGAGAAGAACCATCCGTACGAAGAGAAGCTGAGAAATAATACTTCTCGTCATAGTTGTAGTTGAAACGTCCCAACCATGATTCGATGCGGTACTTATCTGTATAAGAGTCTGCATCGTTAAGGGTTGTACCCGGACGTAATTCCAGAATGCCATCCACCAAATTAGTCTTTGCAGCTTTCAGATATTCATATTGATAAGCATAAAATTCATGACCAGCCATCACATCGAAATTATGAAGACCGAAGGAACGATTCCACATCAGCAGTTGATTGAATGTATAACTCTGCATACGAGTGCTGTATTTAGACAACAAGCCACCGGCAGCAGCCTGGTTGCCATGATACATGTTCATATAATTCATTTGTGATGCCTGACGATAGTCCATACCAAAGTTTATAGCTAATTTCAAGCCTTTGAATACTCCGAAATCATCCTTGTCTGAGCCAAAAGTCAATCCGGTACGCAAACCGGCAACATCATTCTTTACGCTTGACTTATCATCCAGCAAGCCCCCCAACGGGTTATAATCAGAATAGCTGCCCGGACGGCCACTTTCACCATAATCTAATTGTGGACGACCATCCTCTCCCAAAGCATTATTACCCTGCGCATCCTTCATATATACCGGGAAAAGCGGAGATACGAACTGAGCGGAATACCACACATTAGATTGAGAACTACCAGTATATTGACTGTAGTTTGATACAGAATGCGTCAATGAGGTATTCAGATTCGCACTGAACCAGTCTGTTACTTCAGAGTTTATGTTAGCCCGTGCACTATAACGCTGGAATCCGGTAGTTACCAAAATACCATCTTCGTTCAAGTAGCCCAAAGAGAACATATATTTAGTTTTCTCAGTACCGCCAGTCAATGACAGCTGATGTTCGTGACGGAAAGCGTTATCCTTTTGAAGTGCATCCATCCATCTTTCATTCCATGCAGAAGTTGCATCGGCACGCACTGTTCCGGTTGCCGGGTCAATGATATTACCCCAAGTATAGTTCTTAAACGGATTATATTGTTCACCACCTAACGTACCACTCAAACTGTTGCGAGCAGCTGCTTCTGCATCAGCCCAAGTATATCCATTGGTAAACGCGAAACCGTTGCGCAAACTTTCATAAGTCAACTGCACATAATCTTTCTGACCAACCGTGTTATACTCCTTAAGTGCACGTGAAGACCAACCCACAGTAGAGCGCCAAGTAACCTGAGTCTTGCCTTCTTTACCTTTCTTAGTAGTAATCATCACAACACCATTAGCACCGCGAGCACCATAAAGAGCACCGGCGGAAGCATCTTTCAGAACCGTCATTGATTCTATATCAGAAGGATTGATAGAAGACAGTGTACCATCATAAGGGATACCATCCACTACATACAACGGACTCTGTGATGCATTAATAGAGCCATAACCACGAATTACAACCGAAGCTGATTCACCCGGTTGCCCGGTTCCAGAAGTAGTCAAAAGCCCTGTCGCTTGTCCTTCAAGTCCTTTTGATACATTTGTGATAGGACGAGACTGCAACTTCTTGTTGTCGATTGTAGAGGCCGATCCCGTAAATGAGGATTTCTTTGCCGTACCGTAAGCGACTACCATAACTTCATCAAGCATTTCAGAGTCTGCTTTCATAAATACTTTCATATTTGGCTTTATAGCCACCTCTTGTGTTTGCATACCAATGTACGAAATTTGCAATGTTTTCGCAGAACTATGCCGCTTTTATTTTGTTGTCTTTAAGTGATTTAATTACATCAAGGAACTTTGAATTAAATAATGAAAAAAACGTAATGTTTTGGTTTTTAATAATATATAAAACAACAACATGTATTTGCGTCTACCCCAATTATCCCCAATTGCTAAATTATTTATCTTATTATAAGGATATTATCATTCCATAATAGTTCCAAATGCGGTATTGGGCAGATACTATGAGGTTAAACTAATAAATTAGTGTGTAAAATGATTAGTGTTACTATTAGAAGCATAACTAGCAGGTTGCATATGAAATATGTCCAGTGTATTGTTCTGGCTTTTATAAATAGAACTTGTATGACTAACATTAATACAAGTGTTTTTTGTTCAACAACCAATTAGCAATAGCACAAGAAGAATATAAATAATAAAGCATTGTTTTTCATCTGTCAACAGCTATATTATTGTTGGCATTTATTTTTTTATATTTGCTTATTACAATTCAGAGAACAGAATAGAAAAAGAAAAAAACAGAAAAGGCTGTTCGCTTTCCAGAGAACAACTTCTTAAACACTTTATTTAAAAACTCGATGGCCTCAAAAAAAACAAAGATGATTATCTTGATTATTAAATGGATTGTAAATTGCTTCTTCCAGCTCTACATAGAGTTTATGCTCACTTTTACCTACACGCCTACACCACATACCCTGTATCTCCCTATTCATCGGCAATGGGCAGTAGTGGAAGCAACTGAAAAAACAGGTGTAGGCAAAATTGCCTACACCAACATAAAATAGAGTTATATTGCTATCAATCTGTTTATTACACTTCTTTTAGTAGATAATTTGTTTGCTTCAATTCCTCTCATTTTTCGTTTTTTTCTTCATCACGAAGACGTCGAACGTGTTAAGTAGCAGTAGTCCGTGCCATTCCAGCGAGAAAATCCCCGCTTTACAGTGATACTCAGAGCAGGGTTTGTTTATGTTGATTGCCTATGTTTCTTAGGTTAGCTGCCTATATCTATCGTATTAACAATCAGACATTTACGGTTATCACAGATGTAGACTACGTGCTCCACAGTCGTGGTTCTATTGCTTCACAGTAATAAAGCACGTACTTCACAATTGTGGTCAAAGCAAAAGAAAAGATATAAAGATAACTAAAGTAGTATGTTAAAGCGAACAAAGAGCAGTGTCTTTAAAAAGAAAGACTAAGGGGCCGTTTTAAAATGACAGGATTGAACACGGAGACACAGAGGACGAAGACAGAGGAAGAAGTATTATTCAGTTTCGCAAAAAGATGAAAACGACAAAAAGAACAATTTTCTCTAAATATAATCTTCTCATCAATAAAGTCCGTACTTTTCAATTCAATAAATGTGAAAAGAAGGAAATGAGGAAATAGAAAATAAGAAAAATAGAACAAAACATAGAAGGTATTTTAGTTTGTAAATTCTCTAAGTATAAGGTGTAACCTATTTATTCAATATCCTTAAGGTTTCATGATAAGTGGTTACACCTTACTTTAGCAGGATTTATTTCCCTTTTTTGCGATGAGCCAACGAGTGGTTTTTCTCCAAATCACTTATTATTGTCATATCCATTACATTGGTATATATTTGCGTGGTTTTCACACTCTTATGCCCTAATAACTTCTGTACGGTTGTAATATTTACGCCATTATAAATCAGTAGCGTTGCATTAGTATGTCGCGCAGTATGGAATGACACTCTTTTAGGTAGCCCAGCTAATCGGGCAATTATAATCAGTTCTTTGTTCACATTCGAATTGTCCCTCAAATGAAAGAAGTCTTGTAGATTTGCCTGGTATTTGTTCAAAATTTGAATCCCTTTTCCACAGAATAATAAATAGATTGGAAGCCGGACTTCCGTGCCTGTCTTGATGGATTTATATATCAACCAGGTCTCCTGATGCATCTCTACAATGTTCTCAGGCTTCATATTGACAAAGTCGGAATACCTCATACCAGCATAACAACAGAACAAAAAAGCATCCAGTGTTTTCTGGTATTTTGTATGTCTTCCTGTCAGTTGCAAGGTTTCCAGTTTCTCTAATTCTTCCGGCGATAAATGGGTATGCCTGTTTTCTACAGTCTTTATTTTATATTTTCTAAAAGCATACTTCTGTATATCCATATATTCCTTATTAATAGTTACATTGATATGGCGCTTTAAATGTTTCATATGCTTGGCTATCGTGTTGACATGATATCCTTTAGATTGAAGGTAGTACTCGAAAGAGGATATAAATTCAAAAGTCATTTCAGAGAAGGTCACACCCTTCTTGAAGTCTTGTAGCAGTGCAACGGTAGACAGATGGTTTCGTTTCGTACTCTCTTTCAAACCAGAAGTCATTATTTCCTGCCTGAAGAAGGGGATAAACAACGATTTATCCTCTTGCTCTTGCTTCTCTGTCAGTACATCCTTCAATACATCCAGAGTTATAGGCTTCCCCTGCTGCCAAAGCTCAAGCTCACGCTTTTCTATCATTGCCATAAATTCGTAAATCAATCGATTTAAGGCATCTGCATTGGGATGGTTTTTTACTAGTAGTTTTTTCGCATCCCACTGATCGGGTCTCAAGTAAACTTTGGTCGAGAAATACTTCTTCTTCCTGTTTAGATAGGCCTCTACTTGCACCAGAGCCATTCCCCTTTTATTAAGGCTCTTTTTGCGGTTGTACACTAAACTGTAAATAATCTTGTTCATCTTTAGTCGTTTTAGTTAATACTATGAACAAATAAGACGATATAATGTGCTACATAAGAATTAAATAAGACTTAATATCTGTAAAAGTTCAATCTACAAAGCGATTTTTGTTTTGTATTTCCTTTATAAAAAAGGTAAATCTACGTAAAATGACTTTCAATTTAATCTTAGCATATCACCTTTTTAACTCTTTTTGTTTAAAAGTAGCCATCAGCATTAAGGAATGCGACTCCAAAGAGTACTTCAGAGTGATAGCATTTACATAGTCATTTAGGTTTTTTTAGTACGAAAAATCTGCTGTTAAGCATAAAATAAGCTTTTTGGTTAACAAATTGATAGATTTACAAGGTTTTTTCAACAAAATAGTTGTTCGTTTCAGTTTTATTAATATATTTGCATTTTGTTAGAGTAAAGAAACAATTAATGTAAAGTTAAACTTTAAGAGAGAATTTATGAAAAGAAAATTAATGCTGTTATTGGCCTGTCTTTTTGTTGGAATAGGCCTAGTAACTGCCCAAACTCAGACAATCACGGGTGTTGTGATTTCTGAAGAAGATGGGCAGCCAGTTATTGGAGCCTCTGTATTGGTAAAAGGTACTCAATTAGGTACTATTACTGGTGTAGATGGTGATTTTACTTTACCGAACGTACCAAGTTCTGCGAAGACTTTGCGGGTTTCGTATATTGGTATGCAGACACAAGAAGTGGGCATTAAACCGAATGTAAAGATCATAATGAAGCCCGATACCGAGATGCTTGAAGAGGTAATGGTGGTAGCTTTCGGTACGGCGAAGAAGTCGGCCTTTACTGGTTCGGCAACGGTTGTTAGTGCTGAAAAGCTTGAGCAGTCACAGGTGACGAGTGTCACTGATGCTTTGGCAGGTGCTGTGCCGGGTGTGACGCTGACCTCTAATAACGGTGCTCCGGGTGCATCTGCATCTATCAAAATTCGCGGTTTCAGTTCGTTGAATGCCGGAAACGACCCTTTGATCATTGTTGACGGTGCTCCTTACAGCGGTGACCTTAGCAATATTAATCCTAATGACGTTGAATCAATGACCGTATTGAAGGACGCTGCCTCGAATGCACTTTACGGTGCGCGTGGTGCCAACGGTGTGATTATCATCACCACTAAAAGAGCCAACATGAGTGGTGAAGCCAAAGTGACTTTCGATGCCAAATGGGGTGCCAATACTCGCGCACTGAAGAAGTATGATGTGATTACTGACCCTGCGATGTATTACGAAATGCATTATGGCGCAATGAAGAACTATTATATGAACCAAATGAACATGAGCGACCAAGCTGCATGGATTGAGGCAAACAATAATTTGTTTGGCTCCAACGGCGGTTTGGGTTACAATGTCTTTACTGTTCCCGAAGGGCAATATCTGATTGGTCAAAACGGCAAGCTCAACCCCTATGCTACATTGGGTAGGGTAGTGAACTACAAAGGACGTGACTATCTGCTCACTCCTGATGATTGGGATAAGGTTGGTTCACGTACCGGTTTGCGTCAGGAGTACAACTTCTCGATAAGTGCAGCTAACGAGAAATCTTCTTTCTATGTTTCTTTAGGCTATTTAGGTAATGAAGGTATCACTGAAGGTTCTGACCTGAAGCGTCTGACAGGTCGCTTGAAAGCCGACTATCAAGCCAAGAAATGGCTGAAGGTGGGTGCGAATATGTCATACGCACGTTTTGACAGCAATTCATTGGGTAACAATGGATCAAGTTCTTCTACCGCCAACGTCTGGGCATTCACTACTCAGATGGCTCCCATTTATCCCGCTTACGTGCGCAATGCTGACGGAAGCATCATGGTTGACGGCAACGGCATCGAAATGATGGATTACGGTAGTGGCATCAATGCCGGTATGCAACGTCCCTTTATTGCTGACGCCAACCCTATTCAGGATAATAAGCTTAACACCAGAAATGCCGAAGGAAACGCCCTTAGCGGCAATGCTTTTGTGGACATCACTCCGCTGCCGGGATTGAAGGTGACACTGAACGGTACTTTCAACCTGGATGAGACACGCTTCACTTATGTGTACAACCCCTATTATGGACAGTTTGACTCCACAGGAGGTACAGTGAGCAAGTTCCACCAGCGTGATTACGATTATAACCTGCAACAACTTGTTTCTTATGCCACCTCGTTCGGTGACAACAACTTCGACATCCTGTTAGGACATGAATATTATGATTATCGCCTATCCTATCTGGGTGCCAGCAAGTCTAAAATGTTCTCTCAGGATAACCATGAATTAGATGGTGCTGTAATTGACGGACAGTCAGCCACTTCTTACAAGAGACGTCGCAATAATGAAGGTTACTTCGGCCGCTTGCAGTACAACTTTGAAGAACGTATCTTTGGTTCCGCCTCTTTGCGCCGCGATGCTTCCTCACGCTTCCACCCGGACTACCGTTGGGGTACATTCTGGTCAGTAGGTGCTGCATGGCTTATCAGCAAGGAAAGCTGGTTTAACACTCCATGGGTGCAGGAACTGAAAATAAAGGCTTCTATTGGTTCGCAGGGTAATGATAATATCGGAGATTTCCGTTATACCGATGTATTCGATATCATCAATTCCGACAATAAGGTTGGTACTGCATTTTACAGTAAAGGTACTAAGGATATTACTTGGGAGACCAACACCAACTTCAATATCGGTGCGGAATTTCAGCTGTGGAACCGCGTGACCGGTAGTATCGAGTACTATAGACGTAAGACTTCGGACATGCTGTTCTCATTCTCTGTAGCTCCTTCCCTGGGTTACTCTTCCTACTTTGATAACGTGGGTAACATGGTGAACAGCGGTGTGGAAATGGACTTTAACGTGAACATCCTCAACACTCGCAACTTTACATGGGACGTTAACCTCAACATCTCTACACTGAAGAATCGTCTTACGATGCTCGACCCTGACAAGCAGATTTCTACCGAGTACACTGCCAACGGTAAGGGATATAAAGGTTATTCCAGTGGTAGCTTCTTTATTGCCGAAGATCTGTCTATGTTTACATGGCGCATGAAGGAATATGCCGGAGTGGATGAAAATGGTGAATCCCTGTGGTATCGTAACATTAAAGATGACGCCGGTAACGTCACCGGACGTGAAACGACCAAGACCTATGCCGATGCCGACTATTACATCACTGAGGAGACCTCCATTCCTAAGGTATATGGTGGCTTCGGCACCAAGCTGAAAGTATATGGTGTGGACTTTGGTATCAACTTCACATATCAGATTGGTGGCAAGCAGTACGACGGTACGTATGCCTATTTCATGTCCTCACCTTCAGGTACAGCCGGTTATAATTATCACAAGGACTTGCTGAAATCTTGGACTCCCGAGAACACTGGCAGCAACATTCCGCGCTTCCAACTCAATGACCAGTATTCGGCAGCAGCGTCCACACGCTTCCTGACCAATGCCAGCTTCCTGAACATTCAGAACATCAACGTGGGTTACACGCTGCCTTCCAGATGGACAAAGAAAATGGCCATCAGTTCATTACGCTTATACATGTCGGCCGAGAATGTGTTCTACTGGTCTAAACGCAAAGGCTTCGATCCGCGGCAGTCATACAACGAGACCACTAACGCCACTTATTACTCGCCGATGCGTACCATTTCCGGCGGTGTGACATTTGAGTTCTAAACCTAAAACATAGATAACAATAATATGAAAAAGAATATATTCAAACTATTTTCGGCCATGGCGATATCGGCTACGGTACTGACCGGCTGTATAGAAGAGATTTTCCCTGAAAACTCTACCGCAACCTCCGAACAAATCGGTGCTTCGGCTTCAGCGCTTGAGGCTGCGATCAATGGTTTGCCGTCACAGATGGTGCAAGGCTATCTGGTGTACGGAAAACAAGTTCATGAAACTGACATCGCTTACCCTTCACTGATGTTGGTTCAGTCCGAACTTCTGGGTGACATTGTTGCCAATGATTACGGCTATGACTGGTGGTGGCGCTATAGCGCAAACAACCAGATGGGCGATAACTCTTATCAGTCGTTCTTGCCTTATTTTGCTCTGTATAAATTCATCAAGTCGGCCAATGACGTGATTGCGGTGGTTGACGTTACCGACCCTACCATTTCCGATGAAATGCGTGGATATGGAAGTATGGCTCATGCTTTCCGCGCTTTGGACTATTATATGCTGATGGTACTTTTTGAACCGGTGGAAAACATCTACACCGATTGCAGCAAAATATTGGGACTTACAGTGCCCATCGTGACTGAAGCGACTACCAACGACATTGCTAAAAACAACCCGCGTGCAACCCGCGAGGAGATGATGACCTTCATACTCTCTGATCTTGATAAAGCCGAAATTGGCTTGACGGACTATACGCCTGCTACCAAAAACTTCCCCGGCTTGGCTGTGGTATATGGTTTGAAGGCTAAGGCGTATATGTGGGATGAAAATTATGCCAAGGCAGCCGAGTATGCCCGTAAGGCCATCGACGCATCGGGTGCAACCCCTATGACAGCTGCACAGTGGAACAACTCCACCACAGGCTTCAACACCGCTACTTCTTCATGGATGTGGTATCTCCATCCCACTGCCTCCAATATGGGTAACCTTTCTAACTTCATAGGGCATATCTCCAATGAGGCTGATTGGGGGTATGGCTCTTTGTCGAAACTTCAGATAGCACGCTCGCTTTATGACGAGATAGCCGACAACGACTTCCGTAAGTACTCTTTCCTCGACCCGGACAGAAGTTTCTATGACTATCAATCGGTGCAAGGCAAGGCGTGGTTGGAAGAGCAGCCCGACTATATGTCGCTGAAGTTCCGTTGCGTAGGTGGTGACTACAAGACTTATTCTGTTGGTGCAGCCGCCGACATCCCTGTGATGCGTGTGGAAGAGATGTACTTAATAGAGGCTGAAGCTGTAGCTGCCAGTCAAAGTGTAGCGGCAGGTGCACAGCTGTTGAACAATTTTATGCAACGATACCGTCAACCTGACTACAACTGTGTGTTGACCGATCTGCGCGCTTTCCAGCTTGAGGTACTGACGCAGATGCGCATCGAGTTCTGGGGCGAAGGAATTGCATTCCCCACTGCCAAGCGTCTGAAGCCGGGTGTAATCCAGAACTATGAAGGAACAAACTACCAACAGGATATCTTTAAGATCAACTGCGTAGGTGTAAAGCCTAATTGGGCATTGGTGATTCCCAAGGATGAAGTGGATTCAAACACAGCTCTTCAGGGCAAGAACAATCCCGATCCTTCAGGTAGCATCCCCACGCGTCCTACTCCGATAGGCGAGTATGCCCCGGGCAATAATTAACCAACAAGTTAACTTTTAATAGAATTTGTATATGAACAAGATAAAGAACATATTGAGTGCCATCCTTTTGCTGGTACTTCCACTGGCTTTCACCGCCTGTGGTGACGATGTGGAATATTCACCTGCTGACAAACCCGCAAACGCCCAAGTGTATTTTCCGAACACAAATGGTGCGACTGTTGATTTGAGCAAAGACAAGACGTCGTTCGACGTGACCCTTATGCGTGCCAAGACTGATGAGGCGATTACTGTGCCCATTACGGCTACGGGTGGTGGCGGTTTTTTCACAATTCCGGCTTCTGTCAGCTTTGCCCAAGGCATTGACAAGGCTGTGTTATCCATTGCTTATAACCCTGAGGCACTGGAATATGATGCATATTCTGAGATCAAACTGACTATTGGAGATGAAAGTGCGACCACTCCTTACGGTATGGCCCAGTATGTGTTCAAGGCGGGTATTCCGGCTCCTTGGACTTCTCTGGGGAAGGCTACTTTCAGCGACGCTTTCTTGTTTGCCAATAAATATAGTGTGGAGCTGCAACGCAACGATCTCAATCCGAGTTTATATCGTCTGGTTGATCCGTATTCTGAAGGGTTGACTAAGGAAGGCTTTACTTCTAATGGCGACCAGAGCCCTTACGTGGAATTTACCCTATTGAAGCCGGGAGACCAGGTAGGCAATGTGACCATTACAATGGAAGATCTGGTTTACTTCCCATATTACTGTACCGGTTTCTTTAATACATCAAATGACTATAATACAAATGTCGACGCCCACCATCCTTCCGACTTCTCCAGCCTTAACAGCGAAGCTGCTTGGACGTTCAACAGGGTTCTCCAGTATCAGGCTGATGGCACACCTGCGGGAGTGCAGCTTGCCCCATATTACTATATGGATGGGCTTGGCGGATGGAACAATACGCAGGCTGACGGTGTTGTGACCATCATTTTTCCCGGAGCCGTGCTTTCGGACTTCTCCGTAACCATGGAGTATAAGGGTAGCCTTACCGACCCCAGTGGATATAATTATGCTCTGGCTGCTGTGGAACTTGGAGCTGACGTGACAGAAGCTCGTTTGGCTCTTGTTCCTGCTAGCGCTGACCTGGATGAAGTGGTTGATGGCATCATTGAGGAAACGATTGAGTATGTTTCTGTCAAAGAAAACGGTGAGGTTAAATTGCAGGCTTCCGGCAATGGCGTATATTACTTGGTGGCTGTGTCGTATGGTGTCAATCCGGAGGGTGAGACTGAGGCTCAGGAAGCGTCTTATATTGAGTTCAAGCACGTGGCTTCCTCAGAACCTGCGACTCCGATTGAAGCCTATGCGGGCGATTGGACCCTTGATGGCGTAATTGGTAACAGAAGGTACACCTTACCTGTTACTATTACCAAGGTTGATGCCAATACTTTGACTGTGCAGGGTGCGCTTCCTTTGGAAGGTTATGATGATACTTTCACTTTATCGTATGATGATGGACGGGGATATGTCATTCTGAAACCGCAGACAGTGGCTTCTCTCGATGATGATCCGATGCGGGTAGTTCCTTTAAACTTGGATGCGGGTAGTTTTACTAGCACGGAAACTATGACAGGACGTATGTCGGACAATAGTATCGTTTTTGAAAATACGTTTGGTAATCAAGGCAATTGGACGTCATTTGCTTATCTGGCCAGTACTGCAGAAGGCGCTAGCCTGGTATCCTATTATTCTTCGGTATTCGCACCGCTTGCCAGCCAAGCACAGGCGCTTAGCTTTAAATCGCTTGCTACCGTTGCTGTCAGGGATATGAAGTTGGTGAAAGCTGCTCCCGAAAAGACTGCCAAACCAGTGAATCTTAATATATTCATCAAAAACTTGAATGGCAATAGCTGGGAAAGACGTTCGCTTGATACGGGAATGCCCGTCTTGAGGAAGTAAGAACTTTCCGAGATATACTAAAGGGAGTTTGCAATTAATCCATGTGAATATTTGCATACTCCCCTTTTTGTTATTCGGGTGGTGACCGCATGAAACCTGTATTCTAAGTTTAATTATTCTAATAAATAGTTTCTATGAGAAAATTACTACTCCTGTCTTTAGTTCTTTTATGCAGCTTAACAGCATGGACGGCCCAACGTTCTCCGGAAGAAGCTTTTTCCGTGGCGCGAACCTTTTTCATGCAGTCATCCGCTGCCGTGACTCGCACTGCCGGTGATATTCAATTGGTGGCGGTTTCTAATGATTTGCTCGAGTCCGCATCTACCCGTGGTGTGGGAGGAACGGCCTTTTATGTCTATAACTATGCGCAGTCTGCCTATGTCATAGTATCCGGTGATGATCGTATGAAGCCGATACTGGGGTATTCGGATACTGGAGGTTTCGTTACTGAAAACTTACCGGTGAATATACTTGGGTGGCTGGAACTGTACAATTCCGTCTATACAGAACTGGCCAGTGGCGGAAAAACGGTTGCCGAATCTAAACTGGTAACTACCACCAGCTTTCCGTCGTCTGTAGCTCCTTTGTTGGGAAGCATCTGTTGGAATCAGGATGCACCTTATTATAATGCCTGTCCGCTTTATCAAGGGGAACGTTGTGTAACGGGATGCGTAGCTACGGCAATGGCTATGATTTTAAAATATTACGAATACCCGGTAAAAGGAAAAGGTACTCATTCTTATAAAACTCCTAACGGAATTGAATGTTCTTTTGATTACGGAAATACTACCTTTGACTGGAATAATATGCTTCCGCAATATTCAGGAACCTATACTGCCGAACAGGCTGACGCTGTTGCTCAATTAATGTTGGCCTGCGGCGTAGCGGTTGATATGCAGTATTCACCTTCCAGTTCCGGAGCTTACTCATATCAGGTAGGTCAGGCCTTAATTGACTACTTTGGATATGATGGTAATATAGGCTTGGCATATCGTCAATATTTTACTTCTGCCGAATGGATGAACCTGATTAAATCGGAAATTAATGAGAAACGTCCTATTTACTATTTCGGATCATCGGATGATGGAGGGCATGCATTTGTTTTTGACGGTTATGATGCACAGGATATGGTTCATGTTAATTGGGGATGGAGTGGCATTAATAATGGATACTTTGAAGTCTCTTCTTTGAATCCCAGTTCTCCCGGTATTGGTGGTGGAAGCAATCTTGGAGGTGGTTTTACACAAGGCCAGGCAATGTACCTGGGACTGCAACCGCCTAGCGCATCCTCAAGATATACTTCACACTTTTCTCTTGCAAAGTTACAAACGAATAAAAAAGAATTTTCCAAGGGTGAAAGCTTTACTCTTACGGCTACTGAAATATATAATATGAATCTGCTCTTCAAAGGCGGTTCGTTAGGGTTAATTGTAGAAAAGGATGGAAAGCAGTCTGTGTTGTGGAGCAGAGAATTGGAGAGTATAGAGACTTACTATGGATACGGAAGAATATCTATTTCAAATGTTACGATCCCCAACGATTTTGCCAATGGAACTTATGCAATGTATTTAGCGACCCAAGATATACGTGAGTCGACTTGGAGTCGCGTACGTGGTGATTATGGTTCAGAGACGCAGTTTACGCTTGTCGTGACCGATGATCGATGTACCTTGACTCCATTTACGGGAAATCTGATGATTGGGGAAGAATTAGATGGAAGGCTCGAAATCTTACATAATCTCTATAGTGGGCGTAGAGCCGATTTTAGGGTGTTGCTTTCCAATAGCAGCCCTACCGATGAATTTTATGGTGATGCAGGCGTACTGTTTGCTACGGCGGATGGCAACTATACGATTGTGGGCCTGGTGGGGGCTACCCAATTAGAACTGAAACCGGGAACGGATAATAGAGATATATCGATTTCCACGGATTTGGTTTATAAACGGGGAGATGTCTCTACTGAAATTCCGGTTGGAGATTATTACATTTGCCCGTATGTGCAATGGGGAGGATCTGTGTATAACATTAGTGGAGAATGGATAGCCGTTACTGTCGGCAGAGCGTTGGGAAGCCCGACTTTGGTTATAGACAATGTACGTTTGGAGAATAGTCAACTTCAGGTGGGAGAAAAACTTAAGCTATTGGCCGATTTGTCATTAGGTGGAACGGGTAATGTATATGACGGAACTTTGAGGGCAGCGATTTTTGCAGTCGGTCAAGGTACTACGTCCAACTTGCATTATGCTAATGTGTTTGTAGAAGAAGGCCGGCCTTATGATTTTGAGTTGGAGATTGACCCTCAAATTGGGGAGGGCAGTTATACGATTAACTTATATAAGCAAAACCTTCTGGGAGGATATGATAACACTCCGGTAAGCAGGCTCAATTTCTCTGTAGGACCGGTCACTGGCATTGAAGATGAAATAGCCGATAAGGACGGGATTATCATTGTCCGGCAACCGGTGGAAGATATTCTTAGTATCCATACTTCTCATGCGGTCCGAATGATCTCTATCTATAATCTATCCGGACAGCAGATGATGATGCAAAAAGAGTTCGAAGATAAAAAAGAGTATTCAATTTCGGTAAAGGGGCTGGCAACTGGTTATTATATTGTAATCTTACAATCTGTTGACGGAAAGACTTATCGAAGTAAGTTTATCAAGAAATAAAGTTTTTTTATATATGTTGATCCTTTTCAGACATTTATTCATTTTTGAGCGGTTTTGAACAAAGAGTGATAAGGCGGTAAGGTGATAGGGTGATAGCGGGATAACGCTCTGTGATATATAGCGCAGCTACTTTATCACCCTATCACCTTACCACCTTATCACTCCTTTCCTTCTTTTCTTTTCCGTTATGAATCTGTTTCAACTTCTGATTCGCATGATTAGTTTGCACGTCTAAGCGTAACCAATTTCAAGTGATGCCTGAATTAATTGTTTTCGCTCCATCAATTAAGTTTTTTCATGCAAGAAATAAGTAAGATGTTTATAGGCAACTTATCGGTTGGTTATAGACAGCCAATAAGTCGGCTATAGACAACTTATTGGATGGCTATAAACATCTTACTTATTTCTTGCATGAAAGAAAATTAATTATTGCACTGTAGGAAGTTAATTGATGCACAGCTTGAAGTTAGTTATTCCTAATCAGAACAACCGCATCAAAAGTTTGCTCATTTCTTTTCCCTAATGAACCTATTTCAACTACTGAATCGCATTATTTGCAAAATAGTAGCAGGAAATATTTGTAAAGTGATAGATTTCTGTAACTTTGCGATTTCTTGTTTATTATTGTTTAATTATCCTAATAAATAATGCCTATGAAGAGATTACTACTCCTGTCTTTAGTTCTTTTATGCAGCTTATCAGCATGGACAGCACAACGCTCTCCGGAAGAGGCTCTTTCTATTGCACGAACTTTCTTTATGCAGTCATCCGGGGCTGTAACCCGTAATAGCGGTGAAGTTCAATTGGCGGCAGTTTCTACTGACTTGCTAAAATCTGTATCTACCCGTAGTGTAGGAGGAACAGCTTTTTATATCTATAACTATGCACAGTCTGCTTATGTTATAGTATCCGGTGATGACCGTATGAAGCCTGTACTGGGCTATTCGGATAATGGAAGTTTCATAACTGAGAACTTACCGGTGAACATACTTGGGTGGCTGGAACTTTATAATGCCGCTTATGCTCAACTGGGTAATGCCGAAAAAACAGTTACTGAACCTAAACTGCTTACTAAAACAAGTTTTCCGGCATCTGTATCTCCTTTGCTGGGAAATATATGCTGGGATCAAAGTGAGCCGTACAATAATACCTGTCCTCTTTATAAAGGAGAACGTTGTGTAACGGGGTGTGTAGCCACGGCAATGGCTATGATTTTGAAATATCATGAATATCCTGTAAAAGGAAAAGGTACTCATTCTTATAAAACTTCCAGTGGAATTGAATGTTCTTTTGATTATGGAAATACTACTTTTGACTGGGATAACATGTTGCCGCAATATGAAGGTAATTACACTACGACACAAGCTAATGCCGTTGCACAGCTAATGTCTGCCTGTGGTATTGCTGTTGATATGGAATATTCACCATCTGCTTCAGGAGCCTATTCACATCAGGTAGGTCAGGCCTTAATTGACTACTTTGGATATGATGGTAATTTGGGTTTGGTGTATCGTCAATATTTTGCTTCTGCAGAATGGATGAATCTGATTAAATCAGAAATTAACGAGAAACGTCCTATTTACTATTTCGGATCTTCGGATGATGGAGGCCATGCGTTTGTTTTTGATGGGTATAATGAAGAGGATATGGTTCATGTCAATTGGGGATGGAGCGGAATGAATAATGGTTACTTTGAGGTTGCTTCCTTAAATCCGGATTCTCCCGGTATTGGTGGTGGAAGTAATCTAGGCGGAGGATTTACAAGAGGTCAGGGAATGTATCTGGGGATACAGCCACCTACTACTTCTTCAAACTTTACTTCCCATTTTTTTATGACGAAGTTGGAAGCAAATAAAGAGGAAGTCGCTAAGGGAGATGTGTTCAAACTGACGATTACTGAGATATTTAATATGAGTGTGGCATGCAAGAATAGTAAGTTGGCAGTAATAGCAGAAAAAGATGGCCAACAGTCAATATTAGGGCAGATGGCTTTGGCTACGCTGATAAATACGTATGAAGGATATGATCCTCTTGCTTTTTCTAATCTGAAAATACCCAATGATTTTGCTGATGGAACTTATTCCGTATATGTAGCTACCAAAGATGAGCGCGAAGCAACATGGAGCCGTGTGCGTGGTTACGTGGGTTCTGAAGCACAACTCATTCTTGTTGTAAGTGGTAATAAATGTACTTTGACTCCGTTCAGTGGTAATCTAAGTCTTGAAGAAGACATAGAAGTTAGTGTGAAATTAGCCCATAGCTTATATAGTGGTCTCAAAGGAGATTACAAAATGTTGGTTTCTAACAAAAGCACATCGGACGAGTATTATGGTTTAGTGGGTGTTGCACTTTTTGATAAAAACGCGGACTTTGTAGCGATAGTTGGAGATGTACAGGTCGAAATAAAACCAGGTACAATTAATAGAGAATTGGCTGTATCCGGAAACTTGACTGTTACTAAGAACTCTGTGACTACCAATATTCCTGCTGGAGAATATTATACTCGTCCCTGCATAGATTGGGGAGGAGGTACGTATGCCATCGGTGAATTAACTCCGGTCACCATAAAGGAAGCGTATGGAGCTGCCGATTTAAAGGTCAGCCAACCACGTCTGGAGAAGGTACAACTTCAAGTAGGTGAGAGTCTGAATTTTCTGGCTGATCTGTCATTGTCTGGTGATGGAAATGTATATACTGGAACATTGGCAGCAGCTGTTTATGAGAATGCCCAAGGTTATCCATACAGTGTACACTATCAAAATGTATTTGTGGAGGCAGACCAAACGGAAAACCTTGTAATGGAAATTCCTCTGAGTCTGGGTGAAGGAAGGCATGCTGTTCGTTTGTATAAATCAGGTACTGATGGAGACCTTGTGACAATTAGCACTCTCTATTTTTCTGTAGGACCGGCCACCGGTATTGAGGATGAAATAGCCGATAAGGATGGATTAGTTATCTATCAGCAGCCAGTGGAAGATATTCTTAATATCCGTACTTCTCATGCCGCCCGAGTGATTTCTGTCTATAACCTGTCCGGACAGCAAATGATACAGCAAAAAGAGTCCGGGGATAAGAAAGAGTATTCTATTCCGGTAGGAGGGTTGGATGCAGGCTGCTATATTGTAGTGTTGCAATCAACTGATGGTAAGATATACCGGAGCAAATTTATGAAACGTTAGATTATATATTTATAATATGTGGAACGAGGCTATTCTATTAACTTAGGATGGCCTTGTTTTTAAAAAAGTATTTAAAATCATTTGCCGAACCATATATTTCAGTAATTTTGTCTTTTCTAATGAACAACAAGATAGTGATTTGTGTCATTCGTTGAGGTGCTACTAAAACAACTAACCCCTAACTATATGAGGTGTACACTACTCTTTCTATTTATTCTTCTTACAAATCGGCTTCTTGCTGATAATGTCACAGCAGAGCAAGCTCATGCTTTAGCTACCGATTTCTTTAAAACGAATGTTCAAACCCGTAGTACTGCCGCGTCACCACAGTTGCAATTAGTTTGGGATGGAGAAGATGCGAATACCCGTAGTGTAGGGAATCTTCCGGCTTTCTATGTCTTTAATAGTACCGACCGAAAAGGTTTTGTTATTATTGCCGGAGATGATGTGGTTATGCCTGTACTAGGTTATTCTTTCACAAACAGCTTTGTGGTAGATGGGATGCCTTCTAATCTGAAAAGTTGGATGAATGGGCTGAAAGAACAGATCAATGAGGTAAGAGAGACGGGACTGAATACTTCTGATGTTGTATCTGAAGCGTGGAGAGGGGTGTCGGATATGACAACCGGAGATGTGGTAAAGCAATATAAAACAGCGGAGTGGGATCAAGAGAGTCCTTATAATACGCTTTGTCCTAAAATTGAAGGCACACAGACTGTTACAGGGTGTGTGGCAACGGCTATATCCATATTGATGCGATATCATCAATGGCCGAATGCAGGAACGGGTACTCTTCCTGCTTATAGTTATGATGCGCTAGTTAGTGGAGCCAAAATTCACCAAAATGTATCGGGGAGAACTTTGGGACATACTTATGCTTGGAACGATATGCCACTTCAGTATGATCGGAATTCATCCGAGATTTCTAAAAATGAAGTTGCAACTTTGATGTACGATTGCGGTGTTATGGCTCAATCACAGTTTAATATTGCTTCTGCCGGTGGAACCGGTGCCGCTACATTGACAGCTATTCATGGATTGGCAGAGTATATGAATTACAATAAAAGCATGTTGTGTCTTCGTCGTGAATGGTATTCGGAGGCAGAGTGGATACAAATGCTGGAAAATGAAATAATGACAGTAGGCCCTGTGCTTTACGGTGGAGCTACTCTTAGTAATGAAGGACATCAATTTATATTGGATGGATATACAACGAAGGATTATTTTAGAGTAAATTGGGGGTGGAGTGGCTATAGTAATGGTTATTTCCTGATTTCAGCTTTGAATCCGAATAATCAGGGAGCAGGTGGTAGTGCTGGCGGTGGCTTTGTCGCGAATCAAGACGCTTTGTTCGGGCTAAAGCCGGCGGAGGGAAATTCAAGCTATCAAACATTATTGGCCATGCTTGCTGGGAAATCTCAGGATGGAACTTATTATTCCGGTTTGGAAACCTCTGAAACTCAATTTAATGTAAACTCTTCCTTTATTGTGAAGTGCGGCTTCCTCTGGAATTTGGGATTAGACTCGTTCTCGGGAAAAGTAGCTTTGGCTATGGTTGATAAGAATTTGAATATAAGGGAATTTATATCAGGAATCTCGGATATTCCAAGTATGCAGACATATTATACAGTGTCCTTTGCTCCTTCCTGTAGAATCTCATTGACTCCACAACCCGGTGATCGTATTGTTGCAGTCTACAAAGGAACAAATGATGCCGAATGGAAAGTGGTTCATGGTGGTCCTGATACCACGAATGAGATTATTGTTAAGGCTGATCCTACTTCAATTATAGAGACGAGGCAAGAAATACGATTTACTGCTTTCTGTGATAAGCAACAGGAAACCGTGGTTGTTCATTTACCGGAGAATTCCCACAGGGTGAATCTATATGATGTAAATGGGCGTCTGTTGAAACAAATATTGTCTGAAGGAAAAGAAACTATAACTTTCTCTTGCCGGGAATATCCTACGGGAGTGTATCTTTTGCAGGCTGTAACGGACAAGGGAATCCATCAATGTAAGTTTTTAAAATGAAAAAGAGAATTAATATTGTAATCGCAACCTTACTTGTACTATTGGCGGGTTGTCGTTCTGCGAAAAAAGAAACAATGGTCACATCTGATATGCAAAAGATAGAAATGAATTCTGGAGCAATTACTCCACAGCTGACAGGTGGTAATCCGGCCTCCACCTCTCCGGTGGTTTATATTTATAAAACCAAGGCTGATTATTCACACCAGGTACCGGTGATGATGGATGAGGCTCGTACCCGCATTTTGTCCTATCCTGCGCCCGGGGATTTGAAAATGGGGGATGGGTTACGTCTGCCTACTCTTTTGAATAAGGGATACTTGCTGGATAATAAGGGAATAGGTCCTAATGTGGCTTTTCTTACCTATACGTATGAAGAGTATAGCCAGTTGCCAACAGCACCTTCCATGACCGATCTGATGTCACATATTCTTGATAAGTATCCTTTACTGGAAATTCGTGCATGCGGTCGCCGTGCTGACTATAAAGATATTGTTATAGAATTAAATGAGAAAATAGCAGAAGGATTTCTGCAAAAATAATTATATTTGTCGCCCAATATATAATAAATAGGTATAGTAAATGAAAGAATTTGTAATCTCCGAAGTACAGGCAGAAACGGCGGTATTGGTTGGTCTCATCACGAAAACACAGGATGAGCGTAAGACAAACGAATATCTCGATGAACTGGAATTCTTGGCTGAGACAGCCGGGGCGGAAGTAGTGAAACGATTTACCCAGAAGCTGGATCAGGCACATTCTGTGACCTACGTCGGCAAAGGTAAACTGGAAGAAATTAAAGAATATATCCGGAACGAAGAGGAAGCCGAACGGGAAATCGGTATGGTGATTTTTGACGATGAACTCTCCGCGAAACAGATACGTAACATTGAAGCTGAGTTGAAGATCAAGATATTGGATCGCACCTCGCTTATTCTTGATATTTTTGCCATGCGTGCACAGACAGCCAATGCAAAGACGCAGGTGGAACTGGCACAGTATAAATACATGCTTCCCCGTCTGCAACGTTTGTGGACCCACTTGGAACGCCAGGGTGGCGGTTCCGGTGCCGGTGGCGGTAAAGGTTCAGTGGGACTTCGTGGTCCGGGTGAAACGCAGTTGGAAATGGACCGTCGTATCATCCTGAACCGTATGTCATTACTGAAAGAACGTCTGGCAGAGATCGATAAGCAGAAGTCAACCCAGCGAAAGAACCGTGGGCGTATGATACGTGCGGCATTAGTGGGATATACCAATGTGGGCAAATCCACATTGATGAACCTGCTTGCCAAGAGCGAAGTATTTGCAGAAAATAAACTGTTTGCAACATTGGATACTACAGTGCGCAAGGTGATTATTGACAATCTGCCGTTCCTGCTTTCAGATACGGTTGGTTTCATCCGCAAGTTGCCTACTGACCTGGTGGACTCTTTCAAGTCGACACTGGACGAAGTGCGCGAGGCGGATCTGCTGTTGCACATTGTGGATATTTCACATCCGGATTTTGAAGAACAGATAGAAGTAGTCAATAAAACATTGGCGGATATCGGTGCATCCGGTAAGCCAATCATACTTGTATTCAATAAAATAGACGCTTACACCTATGTGGAGAAAGCGGCTGACGACCTTACCCCCAGAACAAAGGAAAACTTAACACTCGAGGAACTGATGAAGACTTGGATGGCAAAGATGGAGGATAATTGCCTCTTTATCTCTGCCCGTGAGAAGATCAATTTGGAGGAACTGAAGAGTGTGGTTTATGCACGCGTGAAAGAACTGCATGTACAGAAATACCCTTATAACGATTTTCTTTATCAGACCTACGAAGAAGAGTAATCAATGATGAATGAAGAATGATGAATGAAGAATCAGGCTGCACACTATTGTGCTGCATGGTAATTCTTCATTCTTCATTCATCATTCTTAATTTAATTGTTATGAATTACAGACATTTAACCGAAGACGAAGTACTCCGGTTGAAAAGCCAGTCGTGTCTGGCGGATGATTGGGGGAAAGTAATGGTAGCAGAAGACTTTGTTACCGAGTTTGTACATCACACCCGGTTCTCGGGAGATGTGCGTTTAGGCGTGTTTCAATCAGAGTTCACATTGCCGGGTGGAATTAAAAAACATTCCGGTTTGCGTCATGTAACGCTCCACAATGTCACGGTGGGGGATAACTGTTGCATTGAGAACATCCAGAACTACATTGCTAATTATGAGATCGGGCATGACACATTCATTGAGAATGTAGACATCATCCTGGTGGACGGATTGAGTAAATTCGGTAATGGGGTAGAAGTATCCGTACTGAATGAAACCGGTGGGCGTGAAGTACTTATCAATGATAAACTTTCCGCGCATCAGGCTTATATCCTGGCGCTTTACCGCCACCGTCCTGAACTGATTTGCCGGATGAAGGCTATTACTGATTTTTATTCCAATAAGCATGCTTCTGCAATAGGTAGCATTGGCAACCATGTCATGATACTCAATACAGGGTCTATCAAGAACGTACGTATTGGAGATTACTGTCACATTTGTGGGACGTGTCGCCTCTATAATGGAAGCATCAATAGTAATGAAGAAGCACCGGTACATCTTGGTCATGGGGTCATTTGTGATAATTTTATCATCTCATCCGGTTCGCATATAGATGATGGGGCGATGTTAAGCCGCTGTTTCATAGGGCAGGCTTGTCGTTTGAGACATAATTATTCGGCATCCGAATCGCTTTTCTTCAGCAATTGCCAGGGAGAGAATGGCGAGGCATGTGCTATCTTTGCCGGACCGTTCACGGTGACGCATCATAAGTCCACTTTACTGATTGCCGGTATGTTTTCGTTTATGAATGCCGGTTCCGGATCTAACCAAAGTAACCATATGTATAAGTTAGGTCCTATTCACCAGGGAACTTTGGAGCGTGGTGCTAAGACTACTTCCGACTCTTATATCTTATGGCCTGCCCGTGTGGGAGCCTTTTCATTGGTGATGGGACGTCACGTCAATCATTCCGATACATCCAATCTGCCTTTTTCCTATCTGATAGAGCAGAATAATACCACTTATCTTGTGCCGGGCGTTAACTTGAGGAGTGTCGGAACCATCCGTGATGCGCAGAAATGGCCGAAGCGTGACGGACGTACTGATACCAATAAGTTGGATTTCATCAATTACAACTTGCTCAGTCCTTATACTGTACAAAAGATGTTCAAAGGGCGAGAGACTTTGCAGAATCTGCGCCATGCTTCCGGAGAACTTTCTGATATTTATTCTTTCCATAGTGCTAAAATCCGTAATTCAGCGTTAGTGAAGGGGATAAAGTTCTATGAGATAGCTATTCATAAGTTCCTCGGGAACTCTGTAATCAAGCGTCTGGAAGGTATTGATTTTAAAAGTAATGAAGAAATACGTGCCCGTCTGAAACCTGATACGGTAATAGGTAGTGGTGAGTGGGTAGATATTTCCGGATTGATAGCTCCGAAGAGCGAGATAGATGCTTTAATTAATGATATAGAGTGTGGTAAAGTGGACCGTCTGAAGTCTATTAATGCGGAATTCGAGAAGATGCATCAGAACTACTATACTTACGAATGGACTTGGGCTTATGAGAAATTAGAAGAGTTCTATGGTATCAAGCCTGAGAATATTACGACGGCAGATATTATCCGTATTGTAGAAAAGTGGAAAGAAGCTGTAGTTGGGCTGGACCGTATGGTGTACGATGACGCTAAGAAAGAATTCTCTCTGGCCTCCATGACGGGTTTTGGTGCCGATGGTTCGCGTGCAGAGAAAGAAATGGATTTTGAACAAGTGCGTGGAGATTTTGAAAGTAATCCTTTTGTCACCGCCGTGCTGAAACATATTGAAGATAAGACAGCATTGGGTGACGAACTGATAGGTCGTATGCAGAGAGTTCAGAATGCTTAGTAACCAAAGCTAATCGTGAATACTTTCATTAGGATGTTTTAGGCACGGATTAGATGGATTTTCACGGGGGGAAGCTCTAATATTGTGTTCTGTATAATCCGTGCCGCACTTTCTAAAGATATTCCTTTATCTCTCTCTATGGTTGTATAAGTTCATCTATATCACGGATTGAATTTTTAATATTCTGTCCCCAGGTTAGCAAGATAAAGTTCAACCTTTTCCCTTCTGCCGTAGGGACAAACCAAATGTTTTTTTTCAGTTCTACTTCAATAGAACGGAATACGGAGACGGGAATGGTGGCAAGAGGTTCAAAATCGAAAAAAGTGAAATATACTTCAATCACTTTTCCTGTTTGTGAGTCGATAATCATGCTAGTACCTAAGACACTATCTCCCATTCGGCTCTGTTCCTTTATTGTAAATGCTTTGCTAACAATAGACTGGCATTTGCTCCAGGTCCATGTGTCATCCTCGAATGTCTTAATGCCGGGATAAATGAAAGCGTCGTATATTTCTCCCGTATCTTTGAATCTAAGTTTTTCATACGTAAATTTATTCTCTTTATTGTAGAGGGTTACCAGTCTGTCTATGGGGACATCGCACTGATAGGTGTATCCGGCCATATGAAAGGTTTTTGTTTCTTTATAATAGTTAATTTGTGCGGAAGCTGTATTTATTCCCATTCCTATGAGAATAAATAGTGATGTTACAAGTGTTTTCATTCGTTACAATTTTTAGTTAAATGATTTAGATTCGTAAAGTTGGATAGGGGAGGACGATTTTCATCCCATGGATATGAGGAATATTCAGGAATGCCTTTGAAGACAGGGATAACGGTATGATTTAGATATACATCCAAAAAATCCATATTTGTATCAGGACGTAATTTTCCTTGTTTATCTATTATTTTATTAAGGTGTATCATCGCATTTCCTATTGGGCTTCTCGTGTGTTCTCTTTGCCACATGCTACCCTCATAATAGGGTTGCTGTGTTAAAAATAAATATTGTGCATAACGGGTTTCTATTTCCATATTCAGTTTGGCTTCTTTGAACGATGAGATTGTTTCTTTGCAGGATTGGTAAAGATGCCACATTTCATGGAAAAGTATATTGTTTTCTAACAGGTCAACTCCTAAACTGAGTGTCTTCGAATTTAAGTCGTATGCAGATTCGTTTCCCAACACAAATTGAATTTCTATTTTGTCTCCGGCAAGTATGTTTTTTATGTTGGTATATAAGGATTCGCCCATACAATTATCGATAATATGTTCAAGCATTCCCTCTATAACTTTCCAACTATCTTCCGATAAATTGCTATTTTGAAAGATTCCGTGAGATAGTTGTCCGTCAGCTCCAGTCCCGTTACCAAGTCCAGCGCTTCCGGTTCCTGTGCTTCCACCACCTCCTCCGCTTCCATCAGGCCCTATAGGAGTTGTCATCCAATTAAAAGTATTCACCCATATCGCTTTGTTTCGACATTCTGTATATTGATACTCAAGATGAACTATGTCCGGTCCGGTCCAAACTTCGAAGCACTCTGTAATCGTTATATAGATACGTGTCTGAACTTCTTTTTTAAAGATAAGTTTGGACTCATTTTCTTTTCCAAATACCATATAACTTAATAAATCGAAGATAAATTCCTGACCACCTTCAAGAATATATACATTATCACGACGGATAGGTACATAGTGCATTATATTATTTTCTACATAGATAAACCAGATAGAGTTGATGGATAAGGGAGAGTTTTTATTATATAGCGGAACATAATAGTAAGCTATGCTGTCTTCTATAGAAATATCCGTATAATTCCACAAGGGTATTCCATAATCTTGGCAAAAAGTATCCATAAAGGGGGCTTCATGATCAATAGATTGCAAAGTGGTAATGATAGGTTCAAGTCTGGCGGTGTCAGTATAAGAAAAATAGTCCGCAGGCAATCCTGTATCAGAAAGTGTTCGGGTTAACAGCCATTGTGGAATTTGCTGTTTTTTGTCAGCTTCGAGTATACCATTGTCTGAAGTACAAGAAATCACCAAAAGTAATGTCAGGAACGGAATGACGGTAAGGCATTGCTTGATATATTTCATAGTATGATGATTTAAGATGTTTCACAAAGAAATAAATTATTTTTCGGATATCCAACTGATTGTATGCGAAATGTACAAATGTTGGTTGATAAATGCTATAAGTACTATTTTCACGCTAATTAAAGAAATATTTCAATAATAGTTCTTACCTTTGTGCTACGATTCATTAATTTAATTTACGAGTAATTATGGCAACAACACCTCCGTTCAAGTATCAACCTATGTTTGAGCATGGGGAAGATAAGACTGAGTATTATCTGCTTACAAAAGATTATGTATCTGTAAGCGAGTTTGAAGGAAAGCCCATTCTGAAGATTGAAAAAGAAGGTCTTACGGCAATGGCTAACACAGCTTTCCGCGATGTGTCATTTATGTTGCGCCGTTCGCACAATGAGCAAGTTGCTAAGATTTTGCGCGACCCCGAAGCAAGTGATAATGATAAATATGTAGCACTGACCTTCCTGCGCAATGCAGAAGTTGCCTCAAAAGGCGTGCTTCCTTTCTGTCAGGATACCGGTACGGCTATCGTTCATGGTGAAAAGGGACAGCAGGTATGGACTGGTTATTGTGATGAAGAAGCTCTTTCGCTGGGTGTCTACAAAACATATACTGAAGAAAACCTGCGTTACTCTCAGAATGCTCCGTTGAATATGTACGACGAGGTGAACACGAAGTGTAACCTGCCTGCACAAATAGATATCGAAGCTACCGAGGGTATGGAATATAAGTTCCTTTGCGTGACCAAAGGTGGCGGTTCGGCCAATAAGACTTACCTGTATCAGGAAACAAAAGCAATCCTGAATCCCGGCACTCTGGTTCCTTTCCTCGTTGAGAAAATGAAGACGCTGGGTACAGCTGCTTGTCCTCCTTACCACATCGCTTTCGTTATTGGCGGTACTTCTGCTGAGAAGAACCTGCTGACGGTGAAGCTGGCTTCTACTCATTATTATGATGAGTTGCCCACTACGGGTAACGAATACGGACGTGCCTTCCGTGATGTAGAACTTGAGAAAGAAGTGTTGGAAGAAGCTCATAAGATTGGCCTCGGTGCACAGTTCGGCGGTAAATATCTGGCTCATGATATCCGTATCATCCGCCTGCCTCGTCATGGTGCATCTTGTCCGGTAGGTCTGGGCGTTTCTTGCTCTGCCGACCGTAACATCAAGTGTAAGATCAACAAAGAAGGTATCTGGATTGAAAAACTGGACAGTAATCCGGGCGAACTCATCCCGGAAGAAATGCGTCATGCAGGCGAAGGTGCCGTGGTTAAGATAAACCTGAACCAGCCGATGGCAGATATCCTGAAGGAACTGACTAAATATCCGGTGGCTACACGTCTGTCATTGAATGGTACGATTATCGTAGGCCGTGACATTGCACATGCTAAGCTGAAAGAACGTCTGGACCGTGGTGAAGATTTGCCACAGTATATCAAGGATCATCCGATTTACTATGCCGGCCCTGCCAAGACTCCGGCTGGTATGGCTTGTGGCTCTATGGGCCCCACTACTGCGGGACGTATGGACTCGTATGTAGAGTTGTTCCAAAGTCATGGTGGCAGCATGGTTATGCTTGCTAAGGGTAACCGTAGCCAGCAGGTGACGGATGCTTGCAAGAAGTACGGTGGTTTCTATCTCGGTTCTATCGGTGGTCCTGCCGCTATCCTGGCACAGAACAATATCAAGAGTATCGAATGTGTAGAATACCCCGAACTCGGTATGGAAGCTATCTGGAAGATTGAAGTGGAAGACTTCCCTGCATTCATCCTGGTAGATGACAAAGGCAACGATTTCTTTAAACAACTGAAACCTTGGAATTGCAGTAAATAAGAGGAATCTTTCTATAGATTAAGTGAAAGCTGTCCCGAAGAAGTTGATTAACTCCTTGGGACAGCTTTCTTGGTTTTCATACGACCTCCTTCCCATCTTTCTTATTTGTTCCTAAGTATTCTATTGTGGAATCTATATATCAGAAAAATAATAAGATATCCTTGTATGCCGATACTAATTCCTATCTTTACGCCTTTAAAATCAGATTAATCTTATTGACAGTTATGGAAACTACTCCTCACATTTCTCTGAAGGCGAGCTCCCGTGTCGTCTGGCTGGATGTTGTGCGACTGATAGCCATGTTTACCGTGGTTTGTTGCCACTGCACAGACCCTTTCAACTTTTATCCGGGAACGGCTCCGAATATTGAAGATATCAAATTCTGGGGTGCCGTCTATGGAGCGGTACTACGTCCGTGCGTGCCTCTTTTTGTGATGATAACGGGAGCTTTATTGCTCCCTGTGCGTGGCGATGCATCCGTATTCTATAAGAAACGTATTCCACGTGTGTTTTTTCCGTTTCTTATCTGGTCGGTGATTTATAATCTTTTCCCTTGGATTACAGGATTGCTGGGAGTGGAACCGCGGGTGATTCTTGACTTCTTCCCGTACTCGGGCGAAGAAGTGATGCGCCAGTCTTTAGCTGTCAGCATGGGATATATTGCAGAACTTCCTTTTAATTTTTCTATCCTCGATGTACACATGTGGTACATTTATTTGCTGATAGGCCTCTATCTGTACTTGCCGATATTCTCCGCTTGGGTAGAGAAAGCTTCGGAGAAAGCCAAACTCTGGTTCTTGGCTGTATGGGGAGTGACATTGCTTATACCTTATTATAATGAGTTTGTAGCGCAATACTTATGGGGAACTTGTTCGTGGAACTCATTCGGCATGCTTTATTATTTTGCCGGCTTTAATGGATACCTGCTTCTGGGACATTATCTGCGCAACCATGACTGGACTGTACGGCAATCCGCACTGATAGGCGTTCCTATGTTTGCGGTGGGATATGCGGTGACTTTCTTTGGTTTCCGCCACATGACGGCATTGCCGGACTTTACGGATGAAATGCTGGAATTGTTCTTCACCTACTGTTCGCTGAACGTGGTGATGATGACTATTCCGGTGTTTATGTGGGCCAAGAGAGTAAACGTCCGTTCGGAGTGGGTGATAAAAGCATTGTCCAACTTGACGCTTTGCGGTTTTGGAATCTATATGATACACTACTTCTTCACAGGACCGGCAGTAGTGTTGATGCGGGCAGCAGGCGTTCCGTTGTATTTGCAGATACCTGCCGCTGCAGTGTTGGCATTTGGCGTTTCCTGGCTTCTGGTGGCAATGGCGTACCGTTGCTTCGGAAAGAAGACGAAATGGGTATTGGGATAGGATAAAAAATAGGGGCAGTGTATGCTGCCCCGAAGCTATCATTTATTGTGTTTCTTTTTCCACTGCTCGTACTTCTTCAGCACTTTCAGCCCGTCACTATTATACCAACTGTATCCGTTGCGGCGCTCATATCCGATTTCGGAAATATCGAACTTCTTCACCCCATCACGATCGCTAACGAACGGACGATTGTCTTCTAAAGTATAGAAGCGTGCCCACAGGGGAGGGCAATCCGTACACGGAACCATACGGAAGTCCTTCTTGCCTTCATCATTCGTGAAGAACTCTTTTTTCATCCCTTCAATCTTTGATGCTTTGAACCATTCGATTGCGTTCTCTATACATGCGATGACCTCTTTTGAAGGATTAGGCAGAGACATTAGCAGGATGACGATGTTGTCCGATTCGGCGCCACTCAGTGAGGGAAGTTCGTAGGCACGTGCTTTGGCTGGGGCAAGGGTATGTTCATCATGCTGCGCACACCACACGGTAGGCTTGCCGTTCAGGATAACCTGCGTTTTGAGGATACATTCCACACCCTTATCGAAGGCGGTGCGGGCACGGTCGCAAATGCTGTCGGGAACATATATGTAGGGAGCTTTCTTCTCGTATACCTGACGCAGCAACTCCATAACGTTTACCATTGCATTGTCGTTGTAAGTGATATGAGTATAATAACCCTTGGGACGGGGCCAGAACTGCGGCCAGCCACCGTTGGGATATTGGGCTTTGAGAATATACCGGATACCATCCAGAGCGGCATTTTTGTACTTTTCGGTATTAGTGGCCAGATACAGGCGGGAGAGGTATTCGATTTCCGTACTGGTTGCATCGTTGTCTATCGTACTTTCGTTTACATCATCCTTGGAGGCGAGTACGTCTTCACGTTCTTGCTCTGTCAGTTCGGCAGGCATATAGATGTTTTTGGGCCAACCGCCGGTGGTTTGTTGATAAAGCAATACATTGTCGCCAATGCGGATGGCCTCAGTTGTTTTAAAGAATTCATCGTCCAATTTAGGAGCCATTTTTACCCAGGTTTTATAGGGCTTCTTCTCTTTGTAGTTTACGTTCTCTTGTGCAAATACATTTGTCAGGCATAACAAGGCCAGACAACACAGGCAAATCTTTTTCATGGTCGTTGTTTTTTATAGTTCTATGATGGCAAAAGTAGAGGAAAAAAACTCGCCTGATGGGGAATATTTGTTTTATTCCAGGTATTTTGTTACTTTTCCACTGATTTGCAACAAAGAAATTTCGCATAATTTAGTGTTGTACTCTGCTGAGAGAATTCTTTCTTCTGCATCTAAAAGGCTCTTCTGTGCTTCACGCATTTCGATACCTGAAAGGTTTCCCAGCATATAACGCTCCATGGCAATCTCATGGTTTTCTTTAGCAGCTACAAGGTTCTGGCGTTCCAGGTTCAGCATTTGCAGATTGTTCTGGTAAGCTTGCCATAAGTTGCTCAGGTCTGCACGTAAGGCTTGTTCCAGTTGTTCGCGTTCCAGGCGGGCATTCTGAATGGCAATACGTGCATTGTTGCGTTCCCGGCGACGGTTTCCGTCGAATAGGTTGAAGCCGATAGTCAGGCCGAAGTTGGCACCAAGATTACCGCGTTGGATGTTAGTGGCGATATCGTATTTGTTGAAGGTATAGCCATAACCACCGTTCATCTTCAGATAAGGATAGTCGCGGGAACAAACCTTTTTGTAATCCAGCTGGGCAAGCGTGTTGTTTTGATAGGCTTTCAACAGAGAAGCGTTGGTTTGCAGAGTCATGTTCCAAAGCTCTTCAAAGTTTAGTCCACCGTCTACGTTGATCAGACTGTCCTGAACGATGATGGGCTGGTCTACATCTTCGTTCGCCATCAGTTCGTTCAGTTGGATACGGGAGGTATGCAGCAACTCTTGCTGTTTCATATACTGGGCACTGTCTGCATTGAAGTCTACCTTTGCCTGTTGGTAATCCAGACGGGAGAAGTTACCGATGTGATAACGCTCTTCCACGATACGCAAACGCTCTTTGGACAAAGATACGGCATAGCGGAAATTATTCAGACGGATCTTATGTTGCAGATAGTTGTAATATTCGGCAGCGATGTTGGCTATCAGGTCTTCTACGGCGATACGGGTATTGGTTTCACCTTGTCTTTCCAACTCTTTCAGACGTTGGTAGTTGGCGGTGATGTTGAAGCCGTCGAAGATAGTCCAGTTCAGATTAAGCCCCACGTTCATGGTCTGATCGAATACACCATTCTCTTTGACATGCTCTCCGGTAGCCCGCACTTTACTGTCTGTATTGTCTACGGTTCCTTTATAACTTGCAGAGAGGTCAAGTGTCGGCAGATAACCGGCGTTTCCCAGCGTGGCGTTGTTTTTGCTGACTTGTTCCTCGTTGCGGGTAATGCGCAGCGAGTAGTTATTTTGAAGCCCGTATTCCAAGCAGGACTTTAATGTATAAGATTGCGGCATCTGCGCTTGCAATGCAAGCGAGGTGCTACAAATGGCTATGAGGGATAAAATCGTACGTTTCATGATTTCTTTAACTTACTTCTGTTAGTGGATACATAACTATATATGGCAGGTACGATATACATAGTGAGGAATGTGGATACCAACATACCGCCCACTACGGCTGTACCCATGGCAATGCGCTGGTTACAACCTTCACCCGAAGCGAATGCCAACGGTATTAGTCCGAGAATGGTAGAAGCACTCGTCATTAGGATGGGGCGCAGACGTTGCAGGGATGCATCCTTGATGGCTTCCATTTTATCTTCTCCGGCTTCCTGTTTCTGGTTGGCAAACTCTACAATAAGGATACCGTTCTTTGCCACCAGACCAATCAGCATGATGATGCCAATTTGACTGAATATATTCATCGTAATATCGTTGAAGTACATGAATACCAAGGCTCCGGCAATAGCCAAGGGCACGGTAAGCATGATAATCAACGGATCTTTGAAACTCTCGAACTGCGCTGCCAGAATCAGGTAGATCAGCAGAATTGCCAATACAAAGGCAAACATCAGACTGGAAGAACTTTCCCTGTACTCTTTGGAGTCTCCCGTCAGTGCGGTACGGAATGTCTCATCCAATGTTTCTTTGGCAATCTTATCCATCTCGTCCAATCCTTGTCCGATGGTTTTCCCATCAGCAAGTCCGGCAGAAATAGTGGCGGAAACGAAACGGTTGTAACGGTACAATTGCGGAGGGGCGATACCGCCGGTCAGTTCAATCAGGTTGTCCAACTGCACCATTTCACCTTTATCACTACGAATATAGATGCCTTTCAGGTCGGAAGGCTTGTTGCGTTGCTGGCGGTTGATTTCACCCAATATCTCGTATTGCTTTCCGTTCATATAGAAATAACCCATACGCTGACCGCTCAATCCGTATTGAAGCGTTTGCGCGATATTACGTGTGCTTACTCCCATGATACTTGCCTTGTCGCGATTGATATTGATGCGGGCTTCCGGCTTGCTGAATTTCAGGTTCACGTCGGCCATCTGGAAAACCGGATTTTCATAAACCTTCGCCATAAATATCGGCAACACCTCTTGTAATTTCTCAATGTTGGTAGCCTGCAATACATATTGAACCGGCATACCACCGCGTCGTCCACCGAAAGAGGACGATTGCTGTACGAACGAACGCGCCTTGGTCTTTCTCTGTACAGCCTGCGAAATCTTTTCGGCTACTTCCATCTGTGTGTAGTCACGCTCTTTCATGTCTTTCAATGTGATACGCACGTTACCGCTACCACTTGACACGCGTGCCGTTACCGATTCTGCATCCGGCAGAATGGAATCTACCAACTGGTTGATGTCTTCCGTATAATCCCGTATGTATTCGTAAGTCACACCCTCCGCACCACGCACGTTGATACTGATTTGCGAGCGATCTTCCAATGGTGCCATTTCGGCAGGGATGGCATTCCACAGATATACGATAATGATTAATGTTCCTAATACAAGTGGCATGGCCAGCCAGCGTTTACGGAGAAAAATTTCCAATGACCGGCTGTAGATGCGGTTCATTCCTTCAAAGAATGGTTCGGTTTTTATATAGAACCAGTTTTTCTTTTCTTGTTTCACTAACAACTTGGTGGCAAGCATCGGAGTGAAGGTCAATGCGGCAAAGGAGGAAATGATCACTGAACCGGATACCACGATGCTGAATTCGCGGAAAAGTCGTCCCGTCATTCCGTCCATAAATACGATAGGGAAGAATACGGCTACCAGCGTGATGGTGGTAGAGATTACAGCAAAGAAAATTTCCTTGGCGCCCTCGATGCCGGCCTCTTTCGGCGGCATTCCGCGTTCAATGCGGACATAGATGTTTTCCGTCATTACAATGGCGTCATCCACCACCAGGCCTACTGCCAGCACTACCGCCAGCATGGAAAGCACATTGATAGAGAATCCTGCCAGATACATCACAAAGAATGCTCCGATAAGCGAAACGGGGATCACGATACAGGGCACCAGCGTTACACGCCAGTCGCGCAGGAAGAGGAAGATGATGATGATGACGAGAATGAATGCCACGTATACCGTTTCCTTTACCTCATTGATAGAGGCGCGGATAAACTTGGTATTGTCGAAACCATAAGAGTATCGCACATCATCCGGAAGGTCTTTCTTCATCTGTTCCATGCGTTCGTAAACGGCATCGGCAATCTTGATGTGGTTGGCGCCCGGTTGAGGTACCACAACAATACCTACCATTGGTACGCCATTCATTTTCATGTAGCTCTTGATGTCCGCAGGACCCAGTTCCGCCCGTCCGATATCACTGAAACGGACAATGCGGTTGTTGTCTTCCCGCAGGATAAGATTATTGAATTCTTCTGCCGTGTGCATCAATCCCAGTGTACGGATGGTAAGTTCTACCGTATTACCTTCGATACTTCCGGACGGGAGTTCCACATTTTCTTTATCTACCGCATTCTTTACGTCTATGGGGGTAATGCCGTAACCCGACATCTTGATAGGATCGAGCCAAAGGCGCATGGAATAACGCTTTTCCCCCCAGATACTGACACCACTTACGTCTGCAATGGTCTGCAATTGCTCTTTGACGGTGAGGTCTGCAATCTCGCTCAATTCCAGCAAGGAACGTTTGTCACTTTGCAATGCTACCATCAGTATAGGCATGGCGTCCGCATCTGCTTTTGATACGGTAGGAGGGTCACAGTCGCGAGGCAAATAACGTTGGGCGCGTGAAACTTTATCACGCACGTCGTTTGCAGCCGTTTCCAGGTCTACGGAGAGTTCAAATTCTACCGTAATACGGGATGAACCTTGCTGGCTGACGCTGGACAAGGAACGGATTCCCGGAATACCATTGATGTTTTGCTCCAATGGCTCGGTAATCTGGTTTTCGATAACATCGGCATTTGCACCCGGGTAGGAGCAGGATACCGAAATGATGGGATTGTCCACTGACGGATATTCGCGGACGCCGAGATAGCTGTACCCGATCAGTCCAAAAAGCAGGATGATAAGGGTAAGCACTGTGGAGAGTACCGGGCGCCGTATGCTGAGTTCGGATATGTTCATAAGGCGTCTGGTTTAATAGATATTATCCAATGTTACGGGTAATCCTGTGCGGAGCTGCAATGTTCCGGAAATTATAATTGTATCTCCGGTCTGCAAACCCTGCAATACTTGGGTTTCAGCTTCTGTACGTATGCCAGTTTGTATTTCTACAGGCTGGGCTTTTCCCGATTTATAAAGGAAAATCTTGTCCTTACCCATTTCCGGAACGATAGCTTCGGATGGAACGGCAAGGGCATCATGGATTTCATTTTTACTTAAACGGATATCCGCATAGCGTCCGGGCATTACATTACCGCTGGCATTGGGGTAGAGGGCACGCAATGTCAATGTATGGGTGTTTTGATCCATTCTCGATTCACGTGCGTACACTTTGGCATGGAAGGTTTCAAGTTTACCCTCAAGTCCGAAGTTTACTCCTGCACCGATTTTAACGTCATTGGCATAACGTTCGGGAACGGAGAATTCTACTTTCAGCGGAGATATTTTTGTGAGTTTGGCAACGATAGTAGTGGGGGAAGCATAGGTTCCGACACTGACCTGACGCAGACCGATTACACCGTCGAACGGGGCACGAAGCTCGGTTTGTGCAATGTTAGCTTCTATCAGGTCTATGTCTGCATTCAGGGTTGCCAGTTCAGTTTTTACCTGCTCGTAGGCTTCTTTACTGACTGCATCCCGCTCCAACAATGCATTCTGGCGAAATACGCGGTCTTCTGCCAGTTTCAGTTGGGCAACAAGACGCTGCAACTGTGCCTGTAAAGGCCGGTCGTTCACTTTAGCCAGCAGTTGACCTTTTTTAACCTGGCTGCCTTCCTCAAAATTGATTTCTATGATTTTACCTGAGGTTTCGAAAGAAAGATCCACTTCTTCATCAGGTAACAGGCTACCGCTGATTTTGATTTCATCTTTGAGCAGCTGTGGCTTTATGATCTTTGCGTTTACATTTAATGCTTTTTTGCCATTGCGGTTACTGCTCATAACTTTGTCGGCAGCTGCCAATTCTTTATTCTCTTTAGGAAGCTGGGAATAAATACCCCAACCTATCAGTCCGGCACCAATGAAAATGATAATGCCCCATTTAACTTTTTTATTCATGTATCAGTATTAGTATTATATCAGATATTAAGTTAGATTATGTAGCACTAATTGGACATATTAGGAACAGAAAGGTTTAATGCGAGAAGCGTTAAAAAAGGTGATAAAGTGATATGAAAAAGGGTGATAAGGTGATAAAGTGATAAAATGCTAAAGTGATAAGCAAATGCTTTATCACCTTATCACCCTACCACTCTTTTTTTTAATACGCCGCTCTGTATTTACCTTCCTCTTTGTCTTCCAACATGTTAAGGTATGAGGCATAACGTGATTCGCTGATGTAGTGCTCCTCCACGGCTTTTCGTACAGCACACCCCGGTTCGTGGCGGTGCGTACAGTTACCGTAACGGCAATCGGCGGAGAGCTTAAATATCTCCGGAAAATAGTGTCCTATTTCCTCCTCTTCCATATCGAATGTTCCGAAACCTTTGATGCCTGGTGTGTCAATGATATATCCGTCTCCCGGAACGGGAAACATCTCAGAGAACGTAGTGGTGTGCATTCCTTTGTTGTGGTAGGTAGAAATCTCACCCGTTTTTACGTCCTGTTCAGGCAATATTGCGTTGATGAGCGTTGATTTTCCTACACCGGAATGACCGGAGAAAAGTGTTACCCGCCCTTTAAGTTCTTCCTGAATGAGTTCAATGCCTTCACCGGTTTTGGCGGAGACTTTGAAGCAGGGATAACCGATAGTGGTATAGAGATTGATGAGGCTGTTCATATAATGAAGTTCCTCTTCATTGTATACGTCTATTTTATTGAAGATGATCTTTACCGGAACACGGTATGCTTCGGCAGAAGCCAGAAAACGGTCGATAAAGGTGGTGGATGTTTCCGGATAGTTGACCGTTACGATAAGCATGCTTTGGTCAAGGTTTGCAGCGAGAATATGCGATTGCTTGGAGAGATTGGAAGCACGACGGATAATGTAATTTTTCCGGTCTTCTATTTCACTGATGAAAGCAGTTCCTTCCGGATTCAGAATGATTTGGACATAGTCTCCCACAGCTACCGGGTTGGTACTGCGAATGCCTTTTAACCGGAAGTTACCCTTGATTTTGCACTCTACACATTTACCTTCGTCGGTTTTTACCAAATACCAACTACCTGTATTTTTTATTACCAGTCCCCTCACTACTAATTAGATGAGTAATGAAGAATGAAGAATATCTCCATTCTTCATTAAATTATTATACGGTCATGATTTCTTTGTCCTTTGCAGCCAGCATATCATCAATTTGCTTGATGTATTTATCGTGAATCTTCTGCAATTTCTCCTCACCTCCTTTTTGTGCATCTTCTGCCAAGCCGTCTTTAACAGACTTCTTTAGACCATCGATTGCATCACGGCGGGCATTGCGTACGCTCACTTTGGCAGTTTCGCCTTCACCTTTACACTGTTTGGCAAGTTGTCTACGGCGTTCTTCAGTCAGCGGTGGGATACCGATACGGATGATTTCACCGTTATTTTCCGGCATGATGCCAAGGCTGGAGTCAATGATAGCTTTTTCAATCACCCGGAACATGCTTTTGTCCCATGGCTTGATGACGATACTACGGGCATCCGGAGTATTTACGGCAGCTACGTTATTGATGGGAACCATACTTCCGTAAGAGTCCACACGGATACCGTCCAGCAAACGAACGTCTGCTTTTCCGGCGCGGATGTGAGCCAATGCTTCTTCCAGATACATGACGGCCATATCCATTTTTTCTTGCGCTTCATCTAAGATCTCTTTTACTTCTCTCATATTTCTTAGTTTTGAATTGTGCTTTTAGAATTTTTGATTGAACAAAAGTAGTATAATTTTGTCTATTTGCAAAATATTAGCTAACAGGAATCAAGCAAATAATAAAAGACTCCGGTAAACATTTGCTTACCGGAGTCTTTTATTATTTGCTTGATTTTTATCAGTTATGCACCAATGTACCTATTTCTTCTCCCAGCATTACCTTTTTCAGGTTTCCTATTGTATCCATGTCAAAGACAACAATCGGGAGATTATTTTCCTTACACATGCAGGTTGCAGTAAGATCCATTACTTTCAGTCCACGTTTCAGAACTTCGTCATAAGTGATATCGTCGAATTTTGTAGCAGTCGGATCTTTTTCCGGGTCTGCGGTATAGATACCATCCACGCGTGTACCTTTTAGCATGACATCGGCTTCAATCTCGATACCGCGTAGAGAAGAGCCCGTGTCTGTAGTGAAGAACGGATTTCCCGTTCCGGCAGACATAATAACGACTTCACCTGCTTCCATGCTTTCGATGGCTTTCCACTTATTATAAAATTCTCCGATAGGTTCCATGCGTACGGCTGTAAGTACACGTGTCTTTACGCCGGTGGCTACCAGGGCAGAGCTTAGTGCCAAACTGTTGATTACAGTTGCGAGCATACCCATTTGGTCGCCTTTTACGCGGTCGAAACCTTTGTTTGCGCCACTCAATCCACGGAAAATATTTCCACCGCCGATGACGATACCTATCTGAACGCCCAGTTCATGGATTTCCTTGATCTGTGCTGCATATTCGGCAAGGCGCTTCTCGTCAATGCCATATTGTTTTTCGCCCATCAGGCTTTCGCCGCTGAGCTTTAACAAGATTCTTTTATACTTTGCCATATGATATTACATTTAGTTTCTGCAAATATACGCTTTCTGTCTGTAAAGATTAACTTTGGTACAGAATTTTTCTACTTAAAACTGCCTGCATGATGCCACGGAGAGATAAATAGACGATGAAAGCGAGCCAGAGGGCATGATTTCCCATCCATTCGTGTAAAGAGTAATAAACAAGGAAGAAACTGCCGGAAGCTACCAGCATGGAGTAAAACATTTGTCGGGTGGCAGTGGCTCCTATAAAAATGCCATCCCACAGGAAAGCGGCAAAACCTGTAAGTGGGATTGCCAATACCCAATAAAAGTAATTTCCGGCTTCCCGAATGACGGAGGTTTCATTAGTCAGCAGTCCCAGGAATGACTTGCCTCCAAAGAAATAAAGCAAGGTGAAACCTGTGGAAAGACCGACACCCCAAATGAAGAGCTGGCGAACCGTGCGATATAATGCCGGTCGATTGTTGGCACCAACATATTTACCCACTAACGCTTCTCCTGAATAAGCAAAACCATCCATGATATAAGAAAATAGAGTGAATAATTGCATTAGTAAAGTATTGACGGCCAATACTATTTCTCCTTGTGCCGCTCCGGCAGAAGTGAAAAATAGAGTGACAATGACCAGGCAGAGGGTTCGTAGAAAGATATCCCGGTTTACCTGGAAAAAACGCAGCATGGCTTCCTTTTTCAGCACTTCATGCCAAGCAACGTGCTTTTTAAGTCCTCCATAATATCGCCTCCATAATAATAATGCCATCAGGAAACCGGCATATTGAGCCGTAAGTGTTCCCCAAGCTACCCCGGCAACTTTCATGTGGAACAGATAAACGAAACAAAGGCTTGCGGCAATATTCACAATATTTTGTGTGATGGCGATGTACATCGGGAAACGTGAATTCTGCATACCGATGAACCAACCTGCGAATCCATAGAGTCCGAGCATAGCAGGCGCTCCCCAGATACAGATCCGGAAATAGAGTGTAGCCAATCGCTCTACTTCCTCTGTAGTTTGTATAAAAGTGAATGCCAGCTTCCGGATGGGATATTGCAATGCCACTAAGATAATGGCGATAAGCAATCCTACTCCGACCGACCGTAATAAAAGTCGTGCAACTTCATCCAGATCATGTTTGCCGTATGCCTGTGAGGTCATTCCACTGGTCCCCATTCTCAAAAATCCGAAGATCCAGTAGATAATATTGAATAACATTCCGCCCACGGCAATGGCTCCGATATATGCAGCGGCTCCCAGATGCCCTACGATTGTTACATCAATCAGTCCCAGCAGGGGAACTGTTATGTTTGATATAATCGAGGGTACAGCTATCTGAAGTATTCTTTTATTGATAATATTCGGAGTTTGAGCAATCATTTTAAAACTCTGGTTTGTTCTATTTACCGACAAAGGTACTCTTTTTGTCGCAAACGGTAAAAAAGCACCTGATAATAACAATTTTTATAGTACATAATGTTTAAAAAATGAATATATTTGCGGTAACAAAAACTGGGTAATATTTAATAAGAGATGAGAACCTTAACTTTGCTATTTTCATTAATGGTTACTTTCCCCTTTGTGCTCTCTGCGCAAACGGCGGGAGAACTGCTACAGAAGGTGTCTGCCGCCTTGTCTGAGGGGCAGGATGATTATGTTGTGAGTCTGTTTCGTCAGGCGATAGCTGCCGGAGCAGATCAGACTGAAATGTATTATTGGACTCAAATAGAAAAAAACAGTGCCGTGGCTCCCCGTCTGGTCAATGAGTTGGCAACCTATTACAAGCGTAAGCGGAATTATGACAAAGCTTATCTTTTTTACAGAGAATTCTTGCAGTATCATTCCGAAGATGTTCCTGCACTTGTGTCGTGTGCCGAAATGGAGATGATGAGAGGTAAGGAAAAAGATGCCGTCAAAACTTATGAAAAAGTTTTGATGCTGGATGCCAATAATCTGCAAGCCAATATTTTTCTGGGGAGTTATTACTACCTGCAAGCAGAACGCGAAAAGAAGAAGCTGGAGGATGATTATAAGAAAATAACTTCTCCTACACGGATGCAATACGCCCGCTATCGTAACGGACTTTCTGATGTCTACTCCAATGGTTACTCCAAAGCAAAGGACTATTTGCAGCGTGTGTTGCAACTGTTTCCTTCCACAGAGGCGGGAAATACCTTGGAAAAGATCAGGAAATTGGAAGCGGAAATTAAGTAAGCTGTAATTAAGTAAGCTGTAATAAGTTTTCTGCGTTTTCTACTGCTCTTTTGCAATAATAGCCCGATGCAATCTTTTGGTTGATCTCCTTTATATTTCTGACCATTTCGTCATAGGATTCTGCGGAAATGGATGATAATATGGAGTCTAACTCTTCCAGTGAATCAATACACACGCCTATTTTGTTCTCTGCAACAAATGAGGCCAATGCTGCTTCTTTCCATATAATTATGGGAAGATTGCAGCGTATGTATAAGGATACCTTGTGCGGATTGTTTATCCTCAGGTATATCCCGAAATCTCCCGAGCAAGTATGGATAGAGTCTCCTTCCCATATTAAGCCAAAGTGGGCGCTGACCTGTTCTATTAACTGATCAGAAGGCACAAAACCTTTAAATTTGAACAACGTCTTGTCTTCTATTTTGTCTTCCTCGAATCCTCCGCCGTAAAGTTCAAATTGCCATTTTGACATCACATCATTCAAAGAGTACAGGTATCTGTTTTTCTTGTAAGTCAGTGCTCCTGCATAGATCACCTTAATTGGTTTCTGGTTAGGTTCCTGGGTATTGTTGTTTACGGAAGGAGATAGATAATCGAAAATCTCCAGGCATACCATAGGTTTGCTGTATCCTTGCTCTTTCAGCCATATCTCCATCTTATCGTTGTGTACGATCAGTACATCCGAATGGTTGAGGCGTTTGATTTCCTGCTCTGCTGTCAACTTCTTTCTTCTGAAAGTTCCCAAGTCATGGATAATCGTGATAACCTTTCCCCGTTTCAAGTGTATGATATTACATACGAAAGAGTAATACTTCTTGAAAGGATACTGGACGACTACCACGTCATTGGCAGAAACTGTAAACAAAACTTTTAGTACTCCGGCAAGGGTTATTAAAAAGCCTGCTATCTTGTTGGAATAAGTGGTTTGCGGTAGTCCGGCATTTTTATATCCCAGTTTAGAGAGAATTTCTTCTATATCTGTTTTTGCCTTATTACCTGCATTGTTCAGGCCATTATAGTTTTTGGATAGATAATATCGGGTCATTATTTTGTTCTTTTAGATTGATAACTCCTTTTTAGTGAGCAATATGGCGGATGCAATAGTATCATCCATATCGAAATATGCATATTGTCCCAAACGTCCTCCGAAAATGACACGGGAATCTTTTTCTGCCAATGCCTTATACTTATTGAAGCATTTTAAATTCTTTTCATCATTGATGGGATAGTAAGGTTCGTCAGAAGGTGTGTATTCCTGAGGATACTCCTTGGTTATGATAGTTGAAGGCTGTTTTCCGAATTCAAAATGTTTATGTTCGATGATTCGTGTAAACGGGTATTTTGCTTCATTGTAGTTGATTACGGCATTACCTTGATAATTGTCAGTATCCAGATGGATATGTTCAAACTTCAGGCTTCTGTAATCCAGTCTGCCAAATTTATATTCAAAATACTCGTCAATGCAACCTGTGAAAAGTATCTTTTCTGCTATACTCTGAAAATAAGGTATATTATCAAAATAGTTCGTATCGGTTTGAACATCGATATCCTTTAACAGATTATTGGTGAGTGCAGTGTATCCATCTTTAGGGATACCTTGATAGGGGTCGTTGAAGTAGTTATTGTTATAAGTAAGGCGGAAAGGTATTCTTTTGATGATGGAAGCCGGCAGTTGGTTGGCGGGGCGTCCCCATTGCTTTTCCGTATATTCCTTAATAAAAGTATAATATATGTCGTCTCCGCAAAGTTTCAGTGCTTGCTCTTCCAGATTAGCAGGCTGGGATATGTCTTTATATTTAGAGCATTGTTCCTGAATTTTATGTTTTGCTTCTTCCGGAGTATTTACGTTCCATAACTTATTGAATGTATTCATATTAAAAGGAAGATTGTAAAGCCTTCCTTCGCTGTATGCCAGAGGGGAGTTAACGTAATTATTGAATTTTGCGAATCTGTTTATGTAATGCCAGACTTCTTCATTGTCCGTATGGAATATATGTGCTCCATACCAATGTATTTTTATATCATTTTCTTCTTTAGTGTAAATATTTCCTCCAGTGTGGTTACGCTTGTCAATGACCAGGCATTTCTTTCCGTTTTCATTCATAATCTGAGCAAAAACAGAACCGAATAAACCGGAACCCACAACGAGATAGTCATATATATACTTTTCCATTTATTTAATGCTTCTAATTTGCAAAGTAACAGAAAAATAAAATCTTATCAAAGCATTTGAATATGTAAAAGTATGTGGTGCAATGCAATTATAGCGTTATCCGCCTGGCAAACGACTTTCCTCGTATTACCGTTTTGCTTCAGCATCCTGTGTGTACGGTGACGTACTCTTTCAGGCGCATGTCTGTCTCCGCTTGATGCTCTCTAGCCGTACTTTCAGGCGCTTGTTCGGTGTGCTGCAGGTCACTTTCTGCGTAGCTTCCAGTATGTGGGCGAAATTTCCCAACCCCTCGATGTGCACCTTGCGGTCAAGAAAAATATGGTAAGCTACGAAGGAGGGCACTGAAAAAGTTCCCCATTTGTAATAAGTCTCTCCCTAATACACAAAAAATAGATTGTGAATCCTTTTTCTTTGGGTTCCCAATCTATTTTTGTTTTTCA